>Ga0224511_10000055_pt1 | contig 36868 bp, 33 predicted proteins | sample SF_May12_sed_USG_2_FD_169988 | JGI IMG/M metagenome (GOLD analysis project Ga0224511, IMG submission 169988) | Sediment microbial communities from San Francisco Bay, California, United States - SF_May12_sed_USGS_8_1 | ecosystem: Environmental > Aquatic > Marine > Sediment | place: USA...
TTTCTGATCGGGCCGTGTCTATTATTGGCATGGGCGCTTACTTTGGTCAGTGTAAATCTTTGTCTGAGTTAGAAGAAACAATCTATAACTCAAAACGTTTACAAAAGCCTTTGCCAAAAGATCGTTGGCAGGGCATTGAGAATGATGTTGAGCTACTGAAGAAAACTGGATTAAGTACGGCTGACTCAAAAGCGCCAGAGGGAAATTATATTGATCAGTTTGATTTTGATCATCTCTATTTCAAAATTCCACCAGAAGAGCAGGCGCCTTTACTACCACAACAGCTGTTGATGATGAAAGTGCTGGATGAAGCACTGCAAGATTCAACCCTGCCTAAAGGCGGCAATGTTGGAGTTATTGTTGCGATGGAAATGGATCTGGGTATTCATCAGTTCCGCGGTCGTATTGACGTGGCATGGCAGCTACAGGAGAGCTTGCGTAACAGTAATATTAAATTAAGTAAAGCCCAGGAAGAGCAACTTGCTGATTTATTAAAAGATAGCTTGCACAATGCTGTAGAAATTAATCAATTCACCAGTTTTATTGGTAATATTATTCCTTGTCGTATTTGTTCTCTTTGGGATTTTTCCGGGCCTGCATTTACTATTTCATCAGAAGAGAATTCTGTATTTAAAGCATTAGAAGTGGCTAAATTATTCCTGGATTCAGGAGAAGTTGATGCCATGGTGGTAGGTGCAGTTGATCTTGCTGGTGGCTTTGAACATGTTTACTTACAAAATCAACGCAACCCACTTGATCTTGATAGTACTTCTGGTATGAGCTTTGATCAAAATAGTTCTGGCTGGACTATTGGTGAAGGTGCGGGTGCGGTTGTACTAAAACGTAGCGACCAGATTGATGATAAAGATCGAGTTTATGCTTCAATTGAATCACTTGCCGGTAAACGGAATGTATCAGCGAACAGTTTGCAGCAGGCTTCTTCTGAAGCATTACATCAGGCTGGTATTGAGAAAGATCAAATAGATTATATTGAATTAAACGGCAGCGGCATTCAAAGCCAGGATAGTGCGGAGATTGCTGCTATAACAAATGTCTATCAAAAGCAAAGCTGTGCTTTAGGTAGTGTTAAAGCAAACATTGGCCATACTTTTGCTGCATCTGGTATTGCCAGTTTGGTAAAAACCGCCCTATGTATTTATCAACGTTTTATTCCAGGTGTGCCAGAATGGCAAAGTCCAAAAGATTTATCTGAATGGGATCAGAGTAATTTTTATTTTCCCCAGCAATCTCGTCCCTGGTTAATTAATAGTGATCAAAAAAAACGCTATGCTGCGATTAACAGTCTGGGTCAGGATGATAGTTGCTTTCATCTCATTTTATCTGAAGCAGATAATCGTAAAACTGAAAGTCAGACCATAAAAAATGATTTCTTTGAAAATCTTTCCTTCTTTATGTTTCCGCTTGCTTCTCAGGATGAGGCAGGACTGTTTCAGGAGTTGAGCTCACTTTCGGCAGTTGCTACAGATGCAGCATCACTTAAAGAGCTTTCACTCGAAAAGTATCAGCAGTTTAAAAATAATACGACCGCAAAATTTCGTATGACCGTGCTGGCTCATTCTGTTGAAGAATTACAACGTGAAATTCTAGCTGCACAAAAAGGCTTGCCAACGGCGATAGAGAATTGTGAGGAATGGTCTACACCCACAGGTAGTTACTTCACGCCAACACCGCAGGCTGATAAAGGCAAAATTGCATTTGTTTATCCAGGTGGTTTTAATTCGTACATTGGTATGGCCAGGGACATATTTCATATGTTCCCCGAGGTGGTTGACCTGGTTGCGGATGCCAGCTCTAACCTGAAAAAAATGATGCGTACGCACTATGTTTATCCACAAACAGTTGCTGCGCCTGATAAAAAAACATTCAAACAATTAGAAGAAATCATGGGTGAGGATGCGATTGCCATGTTTGAGTCTGGCATTATGACATCCATTGTTTATACAAAAGTGATTCAGGATTTGTTGGGTGTGCAACCGGGTGCTGCCTTTGGTCATAGTATGGGCGAGCTATCCATGCTGTTTTCTTCAGGTGCATGGAATAATACTGACTACATGAGTAATACTCTGCACTCAACAGCGACATTCCATAACCGACTGGTAGGTGAAATGGACGTAGTTAGACAGGCCTGGAATCTGCCGCCAGCAAAAGAGGGTGATAAACCTATCTGGGGTACTTATACTTTGCGAACTTCGCCAGAAAAAGCAGAGCCAGTTATTGCTGAGGAAGACAGGGTCTTTCTTATTATTGTTAATGCGCCAAATGAAATTGTTATCGCTGGTGATGATGAAGCCTGTCGACGTGTTGTTAAAAAATTGAAGTGGAAATTGTTTCCTGTTCCAATTAAGGATGTGGTTCATAATGAACTGGTTAAGGCAGAATTTGATGCGTTAAAAGAATTACATACTATGCCGACGACGCAAGTAGAGGGTGTTGATTTTTATACGGCTGCGGACTACCAGAAAACAGAAGTTAAGGATGATGTTATCGGTCATAACATTGCTACTTTCTATACGCATATGGTGGACTTTCCAAAACTGGTTAATAAAGTTTATGACGATGGTGCGCGTATATTTATCGAACTGGGACCGCAGGGTAGTTGTTCTAAATGGATTAGTGAAAGTCTGAAAGGAAAAGAGCATCTTGCGGTAAATATTAATCGCAAAGGTGTGGATGACTATACCTCTTTACTTCGTTTGGCTGCTAAATTAACTTGCCATGGCGTGGCTATGGATCTGGACAGGCTTTATCCTGCCGACAGTCAGCAGGAAGATAAAGCCGTTAGTCTGGTTAAACCTGTTGTACTTGGTAAACAGCCATTTGCTGAGGTGATTCTTGATGAGCAAAACAGGGCTAAATTCCTGCCTGAAAAAGCCGAACCAGTAGTGCCAGTTCAGAAAAAAATTATTCCAGTGAATAAAAAAGCAGATGTTGTCGAACTGCCACAGACTCCACAGGCGTCAATGACAAGATCAGGTGCTGCAATAGTCAATAATGGGCAGCAATCAGTCAGCTCAGATAAGATGAGACAAGATATGTCGGAAAGAAAAATAGTTGCCAATGGGTCACCTGGATATATCACAGGAGATTCAACTGGCTATCAGAATGAAATGCTGCAAAAAATGTTACGGCATAATATAAATATCAGCAAAATGCATGCTGGCTTTATGGCTTCACGTCATCAGGGGTTGCAGGCATTGACTGCATCGATTATTGATAGTATTCATTCACCCCACTCGACAAATGTTGTACCTGCCAGTAATACAGTTTCACCTGCAACAGTAACTGCTGTCTCAAATGAGAACAAAACAACACAACAGTTGTTCCCCTCTGAATACAGTACGCCTGAAAAAATAATTTTTACTGAAGAAGATTTACGTGAATTTGCCTACGGTAAAATCGGTAAAGTCTTTGGTTCTGAGTACGATATCATCGATACCTATCCAAAGCGTGTCATGCTACCAATGGATCCTTATTTACTGGTTACCCGGGTAACTGAAATGCAGGCTACCCGAGGTGAGTACAAGCCTTCCAAAATGACCACGGAATATGATATTCCTCATAATGCCTGGTATTCAACTGACGGCCAGATACCTACCTGTATCTGTATTGAATCGGGTCAATGTGATTTGTTGTTGATTAGTTACATGGGTATCGACTTTAACAATAAAGGTAAATATTTATACCGTTTACTAGACTGTACCCTGACCTTCCTTGATGATCAGCCAAAAGAAGGCCAGACCTTGCGTTACGAAATTTCAATTAATTCATTTGCGCAGCATAACAATAACCTTCTTTTCTTTTTCTCTTATGAATGTTTTATTGGAGATAAAATGATCCTGAAAATGGATAATGGTTGTGCAGGTTTCTTTTCGGAAGAAGAACTGGCGGTAGGCAAGGGTGTTATTCGTACCAACGAAGAAATTGCTGCGCGTCAGCAGGTCACTAAGTCTTCGTTTACACCGCTTTTGCAATGCAACAAAACATCCTTTGATAAGAGTGATATGCACTCATTGATAATAGGTGATTTGGCTAGTTGTTATGCTAATCCTGCCTACGACAAAATGGGTAAAAATCCATCTCTTCATTTTCCTTTAGAAAAGATCCTGATGCTGGATCGAATCACTTCAGTCGATCGTACAGGTGGTCTGTGGGGCCTGGGACTTATTGAAGCTGAGAAAGACCTGTTGCCAGATGAATGGTATTTTACCAGTCACTTCCGTGATGACCCGGTACTTGCCGGCTCATTAATGTCTGAAGGCTGTGTGCAGTTATTGCAATTCTTTATGCTTTATCTTGGTCTGCATACGAAAGTAGATGATGCACGTTTCCAGACTATACAGAATATACCGCAACCCATTCGTTGCCGGGGTCAGGCTCTACCAAAAGATCGATTGATGACTTATCGTCTTGAAGTAACAGAAATTGGTTTAACTCCTAAACCTTATGCCAAAGGTAATGTTGATATTCTTATTGATGGCAAAGTGGTGGTTGATTTTAGAAATGTCTGTCTTGAACTCTCTGAAAAAAGTGCTGCAGAAAAACTGTTATTAAAAGGTGGTGCGGCCAGTATTACACAGCAAGCTGTGCAAGCACCGGTTCAATCAGCACCACCAACCTTGGCTGTTGTGCCAACTAAAAAAGCCCCGCTATTTACTGACGAGCAGATCGTGCATTTTGCTACTGGTGACATTGAAGCCTGTTTTGGTCCCGAGTTTGCAGTTTATAAACAACCACCCGCTAAGGCTGGTGATCCCCCAAGACGACCACCACGAACACCAAATGGTTATCTACAGGTGATGCATCGAGTACTGGATGTAGACGGCGAGCGTCATGATTTTGATAATACTACAGGCTGTACGGCCGAATATGACGTTGCTGAGGATGTCTGGTTCTGTGCCGAAAATTCTTATCCTTCGTATTCACCGTATTCCATGTTGATGGAAATTGCGTTACAGCCTAATGGATTTTTAACTTCGCATATTGGTAGTACCTTGCTGTATCCAGATTCAAATCTTTATTTCCGTAATTTAGATGGTACTGGTCGATTGATTAAAGAGATTGATCTGCGTGGTAAAACAATTGTCAATAAATCGACCATGTTCTCTACTTCTGCGGTAATGAATAATATTATTCAGAAATTTACTTTTGAATTGATTTGTGATGGTGAAACTTTTTACGAAGGTGATGCTGTATTTGGTTTCTTTACTGCTGAGGCTTTATCTAATCAGGTCGGTATGGATAAGGGTAAGAAAATGTTACCCTGGTACAAAGAAGAATCTATTCATGCAGATCAGTTAATCGCTATAGATTTGCACTCTGAACAGGCTAAGCAAGATTTTTATGTAGCAAAAAATAACAAACCTTACTACCATCTGGCAGGTGGTATGCTGGACTTTATCGATGAATCCATAGTCGTGGTTGATGGCGGTAAATTCAGTAAAGGTTATGTGCATTCATCCAATGTTATTGATGCCTCTGACTGGTTTTATCCCTGTCATTTCTATTTAGACCCCGTTATGCCTGGTTCTCTAGGTGTTGAAGCGATGATTCAGTCGATACAGGTTTATGCGCTGCAACAGGATTTGGGTAAAGACTTTAAAAATCCACGTTTTGGACTGGTTGAGGATGAAGCCAGGTGGACTTATCGTGGGCAGATTATTCCTGATAATAAATTGATGACACTGGAAGTTCATATTAAGGAAGTTAGAAATAATACCGGTCGTATTGATATTCTTGCTGATGGTAATTTGTGGAAAGATGGACTGCGAATTTATTCTGTTGAAAATATTGGCCTGAGTATTCAGGAGGCTGAATAAATGTTGATTCAAGGTTTGGAATCTTTACAGGCATTAGATAAACCCTGTTATGTTATTCAGGACAATGAGCAGATCACTATCAATAATACAGGTACCGATGAAGTTGAAAAAATCACCGCCTTTGTTCCGCCTGTGACAGCGGAGCAATTGGGTGATCCTGCATTTAAAGCATTTTATGGTGTGAAATACGCCTATATGACAGGTGCAATGGCGAATGGAATCTCTTCAGAAGAGATGGTGATTAGTCTTGGCAAGGAAAATATCCTGGCCTCATTTGGTGCTGGCGGTCTTGACCTTAATCGTGTCGAACTGGCAATTAAAAAAATCCAGCAGGCGTTACCTAACGGTCCCTACGTGTTTAATTTTATTCATAATCCATCAGAACCCGCCGTTGAGCAGGGTACGATCGATTTATATTTAAAGTATGGTGTTAATGTCATTGAGGCAGCGGCCTTTTTTAACCTGACTCCCTCACTGGTTTACTATCGTGCCAAAGGTTTGCAACAGGATTCACAGGGCCATATTCAGATAAATAATAAAATTATTGCCAAGGTTTCACGACGTGAAGTTGCCACTGTGTTTATGCAACCAGCACCAGAAAACATACTGAACAAATTAGTTGCCGATGGTTTGCTCACACCACAGCAGGCGCAGTTAGCACTGCAAGTGCCTATGGCTGATGATATTACAGTTGAAGCAGACTCGGGTGGCCATACCGATAACCGACCACTGATATCCTTATTGCCTTCTGTTATTGCATTACGTGATGAAATTCAACAGCAGCGACAATACCCGGTTGAAATTCGCGTTGGTGCTGGTGGAGGTGTTGGAACACCTGATGCTGCGCTGGCCTGTTATATGATGGGTGCCGCTTATGTTGTAACCGGTTCAGTTAATCAGAGTTGTATAGAAGCCGGTGCATCTGAACATACTCGTAAATTATTATCAGAAGCGGGTATGGCTGACGTAGTCATGGCGCCGGCTTCTGATATGTTTGAACGTGGTATTAAATTGCAGGTGCTTAAAAAGGGAACACTGTTCCCAATGCGCGCACAAAAATTATATGAGTTGTATACAACTTATAATGCTCTTTCTGAAATCCCCGCTGATGAGCTGGAGAAATTAGAAAAACAAATTCTACAAAATAGTGTCGATACTATCTGGCAACAGACGGTAGAATTTTTTCAGAAACGTGATCCCTCTGTCATTGAAAAAGCAAAAGATAATCCAAAAAAACAGATGGCTTTAGTTTTCCGCTGGTATCTGGGTTTGTCATCACGCTGGTCAAATGCAGGTGTTAAAGGGCGTGAATTTGATTACCAAATTTGGAGTGGACCTGCGATGGGTGCGTTTAATGACTGGGTAGCTACAACTTACCTGAAGGACTATAAAAACCGTAAGGTGGTCGATGTTGCTGAACACCTGATGTATGGTGCAGCTTACCAGCACCGTATTCAGGTATTAAAAAGCCAGGGTCTGTATCTGCCTGCGCAATCTCAGCGGTATATTCCAAATTCGCCCAGATATTAAAGATCTTGAGAACTACCTGCCAATGGGGTGAAAACGCTGATTTTAAATTGCAATCAGGTGTTGTCGATATCTGGTTGTGTATGGCAGATACCGTACAGGATAGGGCAGAGTATTTTAATTCTTTATTATCAGCACAAGAACAGGCAAGGGCACAACGTTTCAAGTTCGATATTCATCGAAATCGTTTCATTATTTCTCATGGCTTTAAACGCTCGGTGCTTGCAAAATATTTAGCTGTAGAGCCAGGCAGTATTCAGTATGTATTAAGTGATAAGGGAAAACCTTCACTGCCTGAATCAGAAAACAACAATCAGGATTTAAAATTTAATCTCAGTCATACACAGGATGTTTCATTACTCGCCGTCAGTAGAAATATAGAGTTGGGTATTGATGTTGAATTCAAAGATCGTAAAACAGACTGGCAGGGGGTTTGTCAGCGGTTCTATACTGTGCCTGAGCAAGAGGCGTTATTTCTACTCCCAAAAGAACAGCAGCAGTCAGCTTTTTTTCAGCTTTGGACGCGAAAAGAGGCTTATATGAAGGTTCTGGGTAGTGGCCTATCTTTGCCACCGACCGGGTTTACCCTAACGGTTCCTCCACAGGCACCGGCGTTGATTCAGCACCACTCAACAAAAGTTCAGGCTTCCATTCAGGTTGAGTTTATCGACATTGATTTGCCAGATACATTAAGTGATTATTGCGCGACTCTGGCGCTGGAGTCAGCAATCCACGAGCAGCGTTGTTATCAATACACTGGTGCTACTGACTGAACTAGCCGCCATCACCTTTAGCTTTGCTGATAATCATGTTGGCAAAATAGACCATCATCGAGATCACGAAAACTAATATAGCAATGGTTAACCAACCAGTTAGATCATTGAATAAATCAGCAAATACTTCCATCATTAAATCCTCTTAATGTTTTATCTGAAGCTTATTCATACTCAATCTTAATCGTCGCTTCAAGTTAATCCAACCGGGCAACTCCGTATACATTTACTTTTATAGTTTATAAAACCCCCATCATTTGTTATGAGTTGCCTGAGCAATTTGAAAACCCGGGTTAATTTTATTATCTGGCATAATGCTTTAATTAAGTTTTTTATGGTTAGCTAACTTAAAATAAATCGCAATTGATATGTCCATATAAATACTATGGGTATGAATAATATATGGGCATATCGATAAAGTTTAAAAGCCGTTACAATGGCGAATTCTATATATAGCATGAGATTTTTATACAATGGAATATGATGTTGTTGATGCATTAATATCACCGATTGGCCGACTGGATGTGTTGTCCAAATATGAAGTAGCCAAGTTGCTCGATCATAGTCAGGGAGGCTTGTATGAATTGTTTCGCAACTGTTCACTGGCAGTACTGAACTGTGGCAATAACATGGATGATGGCAAGGTATTATTAGAACGATATGAGTCATTTGATATTCGTGTTATTCAGGTTGAGCGCGGTATTAAGCTTCAGCTAACAGCTGCGCCCGCACTGGCTTTTGTAGATGGTGAAATAATCAAGGGTATTAATGAGCATCTGTTTGCCGTTTTGCGTGATGTTATTTATACCAATGAAAAGATTACCGTAAACCCTAATATTGATTTAACTGAATCAGAAGGGATTAGTAACGCTGTTTTTCATATTCTGAGAAATGCTGAAGTACTACGTGCTAAGACCGATCCCAATTTAGTGGTGTGTTGGGGTGGTCACTCAATATCACGTTATGAGTATGATTACAGTAAGGTTGTTGGTTATCAGCTGGGATTACGTGGTATGGATATTTGTACTGGCTGTGGCCCAGGAGCCATGAAGGGTCCAATGAAGGGAGCGACCATTGGCCACGCTAAGCAACGTAATAGCAATGGTCAATACCTTGGGATTACAGAGCCTGGAATTATTGCGGCTGAATCACCTAATCCTATTGTAAATAACCTGGTTATCATGCCGGATATTGAAAAGCGTCTCGAAGCCTTTGTCAGGGCAGGACATGGCATCATTGTATATCCAGGCGGAGCTGGAACGGCTGAAGAAATTTTATTTATTCTTGGTGTGTTGTTACATCCAGATAATAAAGACATGCCTTTCCCGTTAATTTTTACCGGCCCTGCCAATTCTGCTGATTACTTTAAGGCAATAAACCAGTTTCTTACAGACATACTCGGTGAAGAAGTTCAGAGGTTTTACCAAATTATTATCGATGATCCAGAGAAGGTTGCCCAGGAAATGTTAGCTGGAATGGAAGAGGTTCGTGATTATCGACGACAGGTTGGTGATGCCTATTATTTCAACTGGCGTTTAAAAATAGATAAAGAATTTCAGCAGGAATTTCAACCTACGCATGAAAATATGCGCAATCTACAGCTGCATCAAAATCAGGAACGACACCTGCTGGCTGCAAATTTACGACGTGCCTTCTCGGGTATTGTTGCAGGTAATGTAAAAGATGAAGGTATACGAGCGATTGAACAACACGGACATTTTGAAATTAGGGGAGATTCTGAAATTATGCAGCGTATGGATGCATTGCTAGCATCATTTGTAGCACAAACAAGAATGAAACTGGCGGGTGAGGCATATGAGCCCTGTTATCGGATTATCCAGTAGTTGAGGCCATGTAAATCCTGCTGGTCTTTTAAGTTAATTCTACTGAATGCCTTTTTTGCATATATCAGGTCTGAATTCATCTTTTAAAGTTCCTGCTGTGCAATTCCAGATAAGTTTTCCTTTTGATGCAGCAGGTTTGAAAATAATTGTTTGACTGCTATCAAGCTTCAGGGCTGCTGCTCGTAATGTGACGGTAATAAGGGCATTTTCTCCAACCACTAAAGATTCGATAACCTCATTGCTGATATGTTTAGGTAGATTGGCATCAATATTCTGATTGGGCCAGAAGTTGGTCTCCAGGATTAAGTTGGTGATAGCGTCTCGTGTTGTAAAGGCTAATTCCATTCCATGATTTATTTTTTGTTTGTGGACATATTTGTTATAAAAAGGTAATGCAAGCTGATATGCGATGATTGTGATCAATATTATGCCAACGGAGATGCTAGCATATTTTAGTGGTTTTTTAAGTCCAGCTTTAGTTTCTGAAGATTGTGGGTCAAAGCCACAGTTCTCACAGGCTCCTGAGGATTCTTTGATGGAGCCGCATTCGAGACAAAATAATTTTTCAGATATATCACTTTTCTTTTCCTGTTCCTTAATTGCTCTTAGCTCCTCCTTGTTAATGATTCTACAATCGGCCCCAGTTTTACTAATAGCCGCAAAAAATTTCTCGGCTGTCGCTTTGTCTATATTATCTTTTACAACGAACTCCTTTTTGTTCAAAATCTGTTCTGCTTTTTCATGGCTAATTTTGAATAAATCAGCCAGCTTTCCAATGACAAGACTCTGATCCCGGGAAAAAGATGTTTTATTGGTAATAATGACCTTATATATATTTTTGTTCATATTCTTGTGTAATCATGTTTTTAATTACTAACTTATAGCATAATAATTCATCAAACACTGCCTGGTGCTGGGCTGAGAGATTTTAATTCTAGTTGTAAATGGGCTATGTAGACAAATAGCCAGTCGACACTCATACAAAGAGATCTAAAATTCTCTATAATTGCACTCTATTTTTTGATCGTAGTGCAATCGCTGAGGATTTTTCATGATATTTTCGTCTTTGGATCTGGCTCCTGAATTACAACAAGCATTAGACGCTTGTGGTTATGGTCAAATGACTACAATACAGGAGCTGGCGATTATTCCGGCTCGACGTGGAAAAGACATATTGGCTAATGCCCAGACGGGGACAGGAAAGACGGCCGCCTTTGCATTGCCCATACTTCAGCAGATACATAACCATCCAAAAAAAGCAGTAGCAGGTAGACCGCGTGCGCTGATTTTGACGCCAACTCGTGAATTGGCGGAGCAACTAACAGAGACGATTAATCGCTATAGCCAGTTCATGCCTGTCACTGTTAAAGCCCTGTATGGCGGTGTAAAAATAAGCGCACAGGAGAAAAAACTCAAAGCAGGTATTGATATCGTTGTTGCCACTCCTGGTCGCATGCTGGAGCATATGGATAATAATAGCATCGACCTTGGAAATATTGAGTTTGTTGTTCTTGATGAAGCTGACCGCATGCTGGATATGGGCTTTATTGCAGATGTAAAAGCTGTGTTGAAAACAGCCCCGAAAAAACGTCAAACGCTGTTGTTTTCTGCAACTATGTCAGAGGCGGTGAAAAAGTTAGCAAACCAGGTCTTGACTAAATATGAAGTGATAAGTGCCGCTAAACAAAATGCTGTTGCCGATACCATTGAACATGTTGTTTACCCAGTGGAAGAACACCGTAAAGCAGAATTGTTTGTTGAGCTGATAGATCAGCACAACTGGTTCAAGGTATTGGTATTTACCAGCACCAAAGCACAGGCTGATGAATTAATGAGTAATCTTAAGCAGGCAAAGATTAGAACGGCACTCTGTCACGGTGATAAAAGTCAGGGATCACGTCGACGTGCTATTGCTGATTTTAAAGCAGATAAAGTACAGGTGCTAATTGCAACAGAAGTGGCAGCCCGTGGCCTGGACATTCAAGGTCTGGAGCATGTGGTCAACTTTAATTTACCCTATCTGGCAGAAGATTATGTACACCGTATTGGTCGCGCAGGACGTGCTGGTAATAAAGGACAGGCAATATCATTTGTCAGTCGAGAAGAGGAGAGAGCCTTAAGTAAAATTGAGAAGCTTATTGGTGAAAAAATTAAACGTATAAAAATGCCTGGTTATGCAATAGGTAGTCGAGAAAAGCTGATAAATACGGTGAAAAGAAATAGCCGCCCTGCACGTACTAATAAAGCAAGTCAAACCAGGATTGACAACAAGGGTGGAATTGCTAAATCTGGCAGGAAGAAAAAGAGATAAGGCAGATAATATTATTTATTGAAGTATTAATTCATTATCATCAGTGTGTTCAAAGGTTCTTCCATAGATATCAATAATAGTTGTCTCTGAGTATGACAACTTACCATTTCCAACAGTGATTTGATGGCGAAATTCTGTTGTTCTTGCATTTTTTTGCATGAATGGTGACTGAATAATCTGCCAGTCTTCACTATTTATGTTGGCGGAAACTTCTAGAATATAACTGCCATCCTCTTCTGGCTTACCGTTATGGCTACCACCAGCAATTATACTAACCGCCCGAGGAATGGTCAGGGAATGCATGATGGTTTTTGCTTCTGCGTCCCACATCCAGTAACCAGTTTCGTTGTGAAAAACCTTGTCATTTGATTTACGTTTAACAATTTGGTGGTAATGAATAGCGGCTAAGACCTGAGTTTCAGCATTATCAACATCATCGGCGGCAGTGAAAGTAATAGTTTCATAGTAAGGGTTGTTTTCTACACCATCAGGTTCGGGAGCAATATCAATGCCTTTGTTACCTATCCAGACCCCAATGAGTTTTTTTAATGGGCCATAATCAACATCATTATTGTTGCTCATTTTTATTCCTTATCTGTTTATTCTGACATGCATTTGCGGCGATCGTTTCTATTTACTGAGCAGGTATTGCATCAACTCTGTATGCTTCGTGACAGATTACGCAATTCTGCATTAGTGTGCTCAGTTGTTTTAAGCTAACGTCAGGATCACCAAATTGTTCTGCGGTTTTAGCTATCTCATCGAATTTACTGTGGGTGTCAAAACCTAGTTTTTTAAATTCAAGTGGTAATTTCTTTATTAATGAGCCAGGAACAGCAGCTTGTGCAGCACGGCCTACTGAAGCAGCCGCTGCTGCAATAGTTTCAGAATCATCATCATTTGCAGCCTGGATGATTTGCTGAGCAGCACTTAAGAATGTTCGCATTTCAGTTAAAATAAGATCTCTTTCACTTGCTTCAAGTAATAATGTCTGTCTGCCATCTTCTGAAATTACAGTTTCACCTGAAATAATGAATTTATAGGTCATGCCTCCAATAGCAACAAGGGCGCATAGTAAAAATGTCCAGCATAATTTACACATAATTAGTTATATCTCTTTTTATTTGTTAATAAGGTACTGACTTAATGCTTTATGAATTTATATGTTAAATTCTTAATTTTGTGGTTCTGTATATTGAAACAGGTAAAGTTTATAGCGTTTTGCTTCTTTGAATTTTTCAGAATCAATTAATTCCATTTCCTGGTCAAATTTACTGATTTTCTTTTTAAATATTCGATTAATAAAACGTGTGAAAAACGGGTGTTTGAAACGAAACTTTTCACTGCCGATTTCAAGAGCCTTCAATGTTTTATTGACAAGCTGTTTGGAAAAGTCCAGTGTTTTAGAGATGCGGCTGGTGACATCTTCATCTTTTATGATTTTAAAGCCATGTTTTTTAGCTTCCTTTTCAAACTGTTCCAAATTATGTCCACTTTTTGCCAATATACCGCTGGCATTGTTAAGTACAAAATAATCGAAACTCATTAGATAGCCGTTATTTTTAACGGTTGCAGCTGCGGTTGCAAATAACCTGTCCAGTGGGACATATTGTCCTGATTCGCTCATTATGATGCAGTCATATTTTTTTTCAGGCTTGAAGTCTTCAAAGCGACAAAAATGGAAGGGGCGGCCTGTTTTTTCAGCATACAAATCTTTCTGGTTGATGTCTGGTGATAAACCTTCAACCTGGTAGTTGGCATTTTTTAATCTTTTCGATAGCTCACCAGTACCACAGCCAGCGTCAAGAATTTCTTTTACATCAGCGGGTATCGTATCGACCAGGAAATCTTCATAACGCTGCTGAGCCTGTTTTAAATTTTCAATCGTAAGACTGTCGTCTTCATTCCACATGCCGTAGTGTAAATGATCAAGTCCAAGAACTTCATTATAAAAACGCAGTGCACGATCATTTTTGGGTTCGCTCATAGGAGAATGTCTCTTAATTTATCAGTTATTATTATGTTGAAATGACCAGTTTAAAGGGGGTCAAATGACGGCAAATTTTAGCATGTCTTGCAGTATTCTTTTAACTTTAATGGAGTAATAAATTTTAAAAAAGATATAAGCACACTTTGCTAAAGATGATTGCTATTCCTGTTCGTATATGGCCATGATGCTTTTCAGATCGTGCAATATGATGTCGCATTCTTTAGAACTCAGTAGCTTTGTTTCTTCGATGTTTTCATTGTGCTCTAGTATTTCAATCACTTCATTAACTCGCTCACATCCTGATACACAAATTTGTTCAATGATTAGTTGTATTTGTTCTTTATTGCCGGACATGTGGTTTGGAGATATATTGTTCTGATTGCATTTCTATTAAGCGGCTGAGTGTGCGTTTGAAGGCGAATTTTAGCATATCTCCGGTGTAGAGGTTCTCTGGGTCTGTTTCGGTGCTGAGGAAGATTCTGACATGCTTGTCGTAGAGTGCGTCTATCAGGTAGATGAAGCGTCGTGCTTTGTCGTCCATGTATTCATCCATAATAGGGACATTTGATAGCAATAGTGTGTGGAATTGTTCTGCCAGCTGGATATAGTCCTGTGCGGCGCGGGGTGAATGGCAGAGTATTTTGAAGTCGAACCAGACGATGCCATTGCTACAGGCAATGGTTTGTATGGGGCGGTTCTGGATGGTGAGTACCTGGTTCTTTTGTATGTGGCTGTTAGCTAGCTCCTGCATTTTCTTTTCCAGCTTACTTTTGTCTGACTCAGTTTCGATGATATGCATTGATTCATCGTTTTTTCTCAACACGCTTCGATGATCGATTTTACCATCCAGGTGGATGACTTTTGACGTGTGCTTAATGAGTGAGATGGCGGGCAGGAAGCGTTCTCTCTGTAAGCCATTCAGGTATAAATCATCTGGTATGCGGTTTGAGGTCATTATGAGCATAACGCCATGATGATGGAGTGCGCGTAATAGTCCATGCAGTAACATAGCATCGGTGATATTGGTAACGATGAACTCATCCAGGCAGATAACCCGGTATTGTTCAGCATAATTGCTGGCAAGTTTGGTTAATGGATTTTTCTGGTTTTTCAAGGCATCGAGGTGTTTGTGTACATCGATCATGAAGTGATGGAAGTGGATTCGGCATTTTTGATCGAAGCGCAGGCTGTCATAGAACAGGTTCATCAACCATGTTTTACCACGACCGACATCGCCCCATAGGTAGATACCTTGTTGGCTGTCCCTGGGCTGTGTGCCCAGTTTTTCGAATAAGCGTTCATACCAGGGGACATTTGATTGTTGCTGACTAAGGTTGTCATAGCAGCATTGAAAAGCATCAATCGCTGATTGTTGCGCAGGGTCTATGCTGTAACCATTGTTGTTTATGGCTTGCTCAAGTAGTTTTTTTAGTGGCATTATGTTTTATAAAACAATAAGTTATACTCTTATTATAATGTAGATTATTTGCACTATTCACTACAAGCTTACACCTATCTGCTTTTACTTAGAAATTTGATTACCCAATCTGTGATGCTGCTGTCATTCCTTAATGGGCTGTATTTATCCTGCATAGAATGGTTAAAGTCAATTGTCGTTGTGGGCGATTATTGTTACCATTACCGTCCAGGCGAGCGAGTCCAAACTAATATCTTTGGTATGCGCTAATATCCACGATTGTTATTCAAATGAGAGCACTGCTTCTTTCATGACGAAATATATTTTTATTACAGGTGGTGTTGTTTCATCGCTTGGTAAGGGCATTGCTGCTGCATCTATTGGCACCATTCTTGAGAGCCGCGGACTGACTGTCCGTATGATGAAACTGGATCCTTATATCAATGTTGACCCAGGTACCATGAGCCCCTTTCAGCATGGTGAGGTTTTTGTCACCGAGGATGGCGCCGAGACCGATCTCGATCTAGGGCATTATGAACGCTTTGTTCGTACTCGCACCAGCAAATCCAGTAATTTCACAACTGGCCAGATTTACGAGCGTGTCATCCGCAAGGAGCGACGTGGCGAATACCTGGGTGGTACAGTCCAGGTTATTCCACACATTACGGACGAAATGAAATCATCGATTCGTCGTGGCGCCAAAGGCGCCGATGTTGCGATAGTCGAGATTGGTGGAACTGTAGGTGATATTGAGTCACTACCTTTCATGGAATCGATTCGCCAGATGGGTGTTGAGCTGGGCAGAGATAATGTGTTGTACGTACATCTGACTCTGGTGCCTTATATTCCAACAGCAGGTGAAGTTAAAACCAAGCCAACACAACATTCAGTAAAAGAACTTCGTTCTATTGGTATTCAACCCGATTTGTTGCTTTGTCGTTCTGAGAAAATTATTCCTGAAGATGAGCGTAAGAAAATTGCCCTGTTCACCAATGTTGAATTGAAGGCGGTTATATCTGCCTGTGATATGGATAACATCTATAAAATTCCACTGTGGTTACACGATCAGGGCGTAGATGATATTATTGCTAGTAGATTAAGGCTGGAGACTAAAACGGCTGATTTATCCGACTGGCAACGTGTTGTTGACGCGATGCAAAAACCCGAACATGAAATTACTGTGGGCATGGTGGGTAAATACGTTGATCTCACTGAATCGTATAAATCTTTGAATGAAGCCCTATCACACGCTGGTGCGCAGAATAAGAGCAAAGTAAATATTCATTATATCGATTCTGCTTCACTGGAAGGCGGCGACTTTAGTGTACTGGATGGTCTTGATGCTATTCTTGTTCCCGGAGGTTTTGGTGATCGAGGTATTGAGGGTAAAATTGCCGCAGTGCAATATGCACGTGAAAACAAAATACCTTATCTAGGCATTTGTCTAGGTATGCAGCTGGCAGTGATTGAATTTGCCCGACATGTTGCTGGTTTGAAAGATGCACATAGTAGTGAGTTCAGTGATGAAACCAAACATCCCGTTATCGCCCTGATTACCGAATGGCAGGCGGAAGATGGCAGCATCGAAAAACGCGGTGCCGATTCAGACCTGGGTGGCACTATGCGCTTAGGTGGCCAACGATGTAATCTGGTTGAGAATACGCTGGCAAGTAGTGTGTATGGCAGCTCTAATGTGCTAGAGCGCCATCGTCATCGTTATGAGTTCAATAATTCTTATCGCGAAGAGCTGGAAAAAGCAGGCTTGGTTATTAGTGGTAAATCCACTGACGGTAACCTGGTTGAGATGGTTGAGTTAAAGGATCATCCCTGGTTCCTGGCCTGTCAGTTCCATCCTGAATTTACTTCATCGCCACGTGATGGTCATCCTTTGTTTGCCGATTATATTCGTGCGGCTTTGACTTATCATACTAACAAGAATGCCGAGGTGGTAGCTTAATGAAACTCTGCAATTTTGAAGCAGGACTGGATCAGCCAATATTTTTGATTGCTGGTCCCTGTGTGATTGAAAGCGAAGCCATGGCGATGGAAACATCGAGCAAATTAAAAGAAATTACCGAGCGTCTGGGTATTAATTTTATTTATAAATCTTCTTACGATAAAGCTAATCGCTCTTCGGGCAATAGCTTCCGTGGTCCGGGTATCGAGGAAGGATTACGTATATTGCGAAAAGTGAAAGAAGAGGTTGGTGTACATATTTTAACCGACGTTCACGAAAATACACCCATCGATGAAGTTTCTGATGTAGTTGATGTTTTGCAAACCCCGGCTTTCTTATGTCGCCAAACTGATTTTATTTTGCGTGTTGCCAGTTCAGGTAAAGCAGTGAATATTAAAAAGGGGCAGTTTCTTGCGCCCTGGGATATGAAACACGTGGTCGACAAGGCACGTTCAACCGGTAATCAGCAGATTATGGTTTGTGAACGTGGTGCCTCTTTTGGTTACAATAATTTAGTTTCAGATATGCGTTCACTGGCCGTGATGCGTGAAAGCAACTGTCCGGTTGTATTTGATGCGACACATTCTGTGCAGCTACCGGGTGGTCAGGGCGCTTCATCTGGCGGTCAGCGTGAACATGTGCCAGTATTGGCGAGAGCCGCCGTGGCCGCAGGTGTTTCAGGCGTGTTTATGGAAACGCATCCTGATCCTGGTAAAGCACTCAGTGATGGCCCGAATGCGTGGCCTCTGGATAAGATGGAATCTTTGCTTACTACAATGCTTGAGTTAGATAGAGTGGTAAAAGCTAAACCGTTTGAAGAATTGTCGCTTTAATTTTTACTAAATAATAATATTAACAATCGATTTTTGAATACAGGAAAATCATGACTGAAATAGCTAATGTAAAAGCCCGTGAAATACTTGATTCACGCGGTAACCCAACCGTCGAAGCTGATGTCACTTTAACCAATGGTGTCCGTGGTCGCGCAGCGGTTCCTTCTGGTGCCTCAACAGGTGCTCGTGAAGCCCTTGAATTGCGCGATGGTGATAAGAACCGTTATTTAGGAAAAGGTGTAATTAAAGCCGTTGCCAATGTGAATAGTGAAATACGTACCGCTTTGCTCGGTATGGATGTTGCTGATCAGGATGGTATCGATAAAAAGATGATTGAGCTAGATGGAACCGCGACTAAAGAACGCCTGGGTGCTAATGCATTATTAGCCGTTTCCCTGGCGACAGCACATGCCAACGCCAACTCAAAAAAAGAGCCGCTTTATGTTTCTTTAGGTAGTGATGAATACACCATGCCAGTGCCGATGATGAATATCATCAATGGTGGTGAACACGCAGATAACAGTGTTGATTTGCAGGAATTTATGATTCTGCCAGTAGGTGCGCCTACCTTTAAGGAGTCACTACGCTATGGTGCAGAAGTTTTCCATGTCCTGAAAACTGTTTTGTCGGCTAAAGGTATGAATACCGCTGTGGGTGATGAAGGTGGTTTTGCCCCAGATTTATCTTCAAATGAAGAAGCGATTGAAGTTATCCTTGAAGCGATCACACGTGCAGGTTTTGAGCCGGGCAAAGATATTTATCTAGGTTTAGATGCCGCCGCTTCTGAATTCTATTCTAATGGTATTTATACGCTGGGTTCAGAAGGTAAAACTTTCAACGCTAATGAATTCAGTGACTACCTGGCTGGCTGGGTTGATCAATATCCGATCATCACTATTGAAGATGGTCTGGCTGAAGATGACTGGACAGGTTGGGCTTATCTGACTGAGAAGCTGGGTAACAAAGTTCAGTTAGTCGGTGATGATTTATTTGTAACCAACACAGAAATCTTCAAAGAAGGTATTGAAAAGAATATTGCTAACTCAATTCTGATTAAATTCAACCAGATTGGCACATTGAGCGAAACGCTAGACGCTATTCATATGGCGCATATTTCTGATTACACTGCCGTGATTTCACATCGTTCTGGTGAAACTGAGGACAGCACTATTGCTGATCTTTGTGTGGCCACTCAGGCGGGTCAGATTAAAACTGGTTCACTTTCACGTTCTGATCGTATTGCTAAATACAACCAGCTGCTGCGAATTGAAGAAGAGCTGGGTGATGGTGCCATATATGCTGGAAGAAGTGCCTATAAACATTTGAAGTAAACGGAATATTGCTGACGGAGTATCGTGAAAAAAATCATCGTTCTTCTGCTTGTATTGTTGTTTATCCTGCAATACAAAATTTGGCTGGGCGATGGTGGTATTCCCGAGATTTTACAGCTGGAAGAAGAAGTAGAAGTTGTCCAGCTGCAAGTTGATAAGCTAAAAGAACGTAATCAGGCATTGGATGCTGAAGTGCGGGATTTAAAAAAAGGCATGGATGCAATTGAGGAGCGCGCCAGAAGTGAACTGGGTATGATCCGCAAGGATGAAATATATTATCAGGTGATTTCCAGTGATGCTGATAAATCCCATGATCAGCAATCATTAGCAGGCGACAATTCTTCTGTCCATGAATGAATCTATGAATACTCCATCTATCTGGGCTATCATTCCCGCTGCAGGCATTGGTCAGCGTATGCAGTCAGATATCCCAAAACAATATCTACCCCTGGCTGGATCAACGGTGATTGAAAATACTATCCACCGCCTATTGGTTGCTAGCCAGGTTAAAGGATTGTCTATTTCTCTGCGCAATGATGATCAATATTGGAATAGTGTAAATATTGAGTCGAGTAAACCTGTGATCAGGGCAGAGGGTGGTGCAGAGCGCTGTGATTCGGTGCTTAATGCGATGCAGGCGCTGGCCGAGTACGATGATTTTAGTATCGATAACGATTGGGTGCTGGTGCACGATGCTGTGCGCCCCTGTGTTCGACTCGATGATCTTGATTACTTAATTGAGCAGGCGACTTCTAATGAGTCAGGAGGCCTTTTGGCTCTGCCAGTGCGCGATACTATGAAACGGGCGAATGCGTCGCAATCTGTACAAAAAACGGTCGATCGCGAAGGTTTATGGCACGCACTTACGCCCCAGCTGTTTCCATATAGAGCATTGCATGAGGCGCTGATCAAGGCAAAGGAAGAAGGTGTTAACGTGACCGACGAATCATCGGCTATGGAGCATGCTGGTTATGCTCCGAAGTTAGTTGAGGGCTATGAAGATAATATTAAAATTACACGTCCCAATGATTTACGTCTGGCGGAACTTTTTATAGCTGATCAATAGCTGAGTGAGAATCAGATGAATGAAAATAACTCTCAGGTAAAAATCCCTTTTCGTATTGGCCACGGTTTTGATGTGCATGCCTTTGCAGAGGGAGACCATATTATGCTTGCAGGGGTTCGAATTGAACATACTCAAGGTCTACTGGCCCACTCTGATGGAGATGTAGCTATTCATGCTGTCTGTGATGCTTTATTGGGCTCAATTTCGGCTGGTGATATTGGTCGTCATTTTCCTGATTCAGACCCGCAATATAAAAATATTGATAGCCGAGTATTACTAGAGAAGGTCTATCAAAAAGTGAAGCAAGATGGTTATATACTATCTAATCTTGATATCACCATTGTTGCACAGGCTCCTAATCTGTCTACCTATATGGCATCAATGTGTGAAAGTATTGCAGATATTCTTGCGCTGCAAAAAAATCAAATCAATATCAAGGCAACGACGACTGAAAAGCTTGGTTATGTAGGAAGAAAAGAGGGTATTGCGGTTCATGCAGTTGTACTAATTTCTGCCATATAAAAGCATAATAAGTTTACACTTCGTCTGATTAATCGCAGATATACCAATTATTACTATATTTATAGGTAAAAAGTGACAATTTTAATGATTTAGCTATTTACTTTATTGGCTAAAGTTATAACAATGCGCTAAGTTGTTTTACAAGAATTATAAATAATCACCAAAGGGTCAAAATCATGGCAGCAGCAAAGAAAAAAGCCGTAAAGAAAAAAGCCGTAAAGAAAAAAGCAGCACCAGAAAAAAACATTAAAGCAATCCGTGAAGCATATACAAAAACACAATTGTATACACATATTGCAGAATCTACTGATATAGCTAAGAAAGACGTTGCCAAGGTTTTTGAAGCCCTTGCTGATGTCATTGAAGGTCATGTAAAAAATCGTGGTGCCGGTGAATTTAAAATTCCTGGCCTGATGAAAATCAAGATTAACAAGAAGCCAGCCACTAAGGCGCGTAAGAATGTACCTAACCCATTTAAACCGGGTGAGCTGATGGACGTTAAAGCTAAACCAGCTCGTAAGGTTGTTAAGGTTCTGCCATTGAAAGCATTAAAAGATATGGCTGCAAAATAAGTTGAGCACTCTGCACGAGGCATCTTTTCCGTCATAGCGGCGTTAAAAATTTTCTCAAAATGCTCATTTACAAATTGTAAACTGTGCTTTTTCGAAAAAGTTTGCTTTGCTAATACGAAAAGTCTACATCGTACAAAGTACTCAATCTGTATGTGAAGCCCCTGTAGGACCTTGTTTTACAGGGGTTTTTTTGTGTCTGTTCTTTATCTTTAAAGTATGAATAAAACACGTTTAATATACTTACATGGTTTTAATAGCTCACCGGACTCACATAAGGCTAAATTGATGCATGCCTATATGGATCAGCATGGCATGCTGGATCAGTTGATTATTCCAGAAATTCCTCCTGTGCCAGCACAGGCTCTTGCCATGATCAAAGCTATCATTGGAGAAATCAGGGAGCAGGCTGATGTGGCTATTGCTGGTGCCTCCCTGGGTGGCTTTTATGCCACTTGTCTGGCTGAGCAATATGGTTGCAAGGCTGTATTAATTAACCCCGCTGTACGTCCGCATGTGTTGCTGGAAAAATATCTGGGTGAGAACATCAACTATTACACTTCTGAACACTGGATGCTTGATGATTCACATATTGAACAATTTCGTCAAATGGATGTTGATGTAATTACCCAGCCAGAACGTTATTTATTGATGTTGCAAAAGGGTGATGAAGCATTAGATTATCGACAGGCATTGGAAAAATATGCTGATTGTCCATTAGTTTTAGAAGAAGATGGGGATCATTCTTTTGCAGGTTTTGAAAATCATATTCCACAGATCCTGGATTTCTGTGGAATCAGTATGTGAATGTATTTATCATTGCAATATTGTTGCTATAAGGCTCAATTAGAAAATAAGTATTATTAGAAAACAGGTAATTATTAGATGTCACTAGGGCCAGTCATGATGGATTTGCTCGGTACGCAAATTAGCGATACCGAAAGGGAATTAATGCAGCATCCAGCTGTGGGTGGTGTCATTTTGTTTACACGAAACTTTGAATCACTGGAACAGATTATATCAGTGATTGCAGAGATTCATGGCTTACGTACACCGCACCTGTTAATTTCTATTGATCATGAGGGTGGCCGTGTACAACGCTTCCATGAAGGTTTTAGCAAGTTACCACCAGCTAGTGTATTTGGTGAAATCTACAAACAGGATCCAGATAAGGCGCGTGAAAATGCTGAGTTAACCGGCTGGTTAATGGCCGCTGAGTTGCGCGCCATTGGTGTAGATTTTAGTTTTGCACCGGTGCTGGATTTAGCACATGGTGTTAGTGGTGTTATTGGTAATCGAGCATTTCATTCCAGCCCCAATGTTGCTGCGACACTGGCTTATGCCTATATGCACGGCATGTCGTTAGCGGGAATGTCTGCCGTCGGTAAGCATTTTCCTGGCCATGGTGGTGTCGCTGAAGATTCACATCTGGCTTTGCCCGTGGATCATCGTGATATGGCGACTTTAATGAAAGCAGACATTATTCCTTTTGAAAAGATGATTCATAATCATTTGCCTGCGATTATGCCTGCACACGTTATCTATGACCAGGTAGATGAAAAGCCCGCAGGTTATTCAGAAATTTGGTTGCAACAGATATTGCGTGATCGATTAAAATTCCAGGGTGTGATATTTAGCGACGACCTGAGTATGGAAGCTGCAGGCATAGGTGGTAGCTATGGTGAACGTGCACAACTTGCCTTGCATGCTGGTTGCGATATGGTTCTGGTTTGTAACCATCCAGAAGCGGTGTATGAGGTGGTTGATGCTTTGGGTGATTATTCCGATCCTGCTTCTCAATTGCGTTTAACGCGTATGCACGGTAAAGGGTCAATGGATCGTGATCAACTACTGCTTGATGCTAAGTGGAAGAAAGCTAACCAATTGGTCAAGTCATTAGATGATTCCCCTGAATTAGAGCTGGATGTTTAATTAAAAGGTATAGCTATGAGTGATAATTTACAAATCAATCAATTGCTAAAATATGCGCAAAATAATGACTGGATTATTCAGGTTTTTTTAATTGTTTTTATTACATTGTTGCTGAGTTTTATTGTACGTCGTGCCATCGCTAAAATTTCAACAAAGTTAAAAAAAACCAAAACCCCATGGGATGACTTATTAACACGATCAATGCACAAACCTGTTGGCTGGTTGATCTGGTTGTTAGGGTTAACATTTGCTGCAGATGTTGTCCATGAGCAAAGTGGAGCGACTATTTTTGAAGCGGTAGATCCTGTTAGAGAAGTGGGTGTGATTTTATTATTGACATTGTTTCTGTTGAATTTGGTTCGAGGTACACAGGAAATTCTAATCACAGAAGAATCTTCTACTGGTGAAAAAGATTTTGATGTACATACCGTTGATGCCATGTCAAAACTAATTCGCATCTCCATTATCATCACCAGTGCCTTAGTGATGCTGCAAACTTTGGGTTTCAGTGTTTCAGGAGTGCTTGCCTTTGGTGGTATCGGTGGTATTGCGATTGGTTTTGCTGCTAAGGATCTATTGTCTAACTTTTTTGGTGGTTTAATGATTTACCTGGATCGCCCATTTAAAGTGGGTGACTGGATACGCTCCAATGATCGAGAGATCGAAGGTACAGTTGAACATATAGGCTGGCGGCTGACTCGTATTCGTACTTTTGATAAGCGCCCGCTTTATGTGCCCAATTCGGTGTTTGCAAATATTAGCGTTGAGAACCCTTCAAGAATGACCAATCGCCGTATCTATGAAACCATAGGTATTCGCTATGAAGATTCGACAAAAATGGACGCCATTGTTAATGATGTAAAACAAATGTTGCAGGATCATCCGGAAATAGATACCAATGCAACGCTGATCGTTAATTTTGTCAGTTTCTCAGCTTCATCCATTGATTTCTTTGTTTATACTTTTACCAAAACAACTGACTGGGTTCGATTTCATGAGGTTAAGCAGGATGTGTTGCTAAAAATCATGGCGATTATTGAACAACATAAGGCAGAAATGGCCTTCCCAACAACCACATTACATGTAGAATCGATTCCTGAGACTTTGTTAGGTACCCTGGGAACATAATTATGAGTAAAAAATTATTAATTGTTTTGGCTAATTCTGATCCAGCTAATGCCGCAGAAATCGGTGCGCCTTTATTTCAGGCGACTGTGGCTGCGGCAATGTCTTATGACGTAGAAATTGTGATTACTGGCAATGTTGGTTTGCTGGCATCGGTAGGCCACGCTGCAGGCCTGGAAATCAATCACGAGACACACCGTACTGTTTATGATGTGATTAAGGAAGCGCATAAAGCAGGTGTTGTTTTTAAAGTCTGCGCACCTTCTGTTCAAATATACGGCGATGATCTTATTGCAGAAATTGATGAGAGCGTGGGTTCAGCTTATGTTGTCAGCGAGGCCATGGATGACGATACTGTAACTTTTACATATTAAATTTCAAAACTCTGTACCAAAAACTATTTAATGACCCATTCTATTGAAGAGCTTAACTCGGTTTTGGCCGATGCTAATTTAATTTATAACGCTGAACAGCTTGAACTTGCTTTGGATGTTATGGCGGAGAAGCTTAATAAACGATTAAACAATACCCAGCCATTATTGTTGTGCGTAATGAACGGTGGGCTCATTTTTACCGGGCATCTGGCAACACGGCTCAATTGCTTGCCTCAAATCGATTATATACATGCTACTCGTTATAGAAATCAAACCAGTGGCGCTGGTCTGGACTGGCGTGCTTATCCGAGTAATGATTTGAAAAATCGTACGGTTGTTATTCTAGATGATATCCTCGATGAGGGAATTACACTAAAAGCTATTGTTGAATATTGCCATGAACAGGGCGCTAAAGAAGTGATTTCTGCCGTACTGGTCCAGAAAAAACATAATCGTTGTGTTGAAGATTTTGCCAGTGATTATGTTGGTCTTGAAGTAGAGGATAAATATGTGTTTGGTTTTGGTATGGACTATCAATCACAATTTCGTCATCTCAACGGCATCTATGCGCTGAGTGAATAGCATGACAAAAATAGCAATAATTGGTGGAACCGGTCTGGATGATTTTTCTGCATTACAGAATATTCACGAAGAAAAAGTTAGCACTCCCTATGGCGACACTTCTAATGTTTTAAAGTTTGGTTCAATTTATGGCAATGAACTCATATTTCTTCCTCGGCATGGTGAGAAACATAATATAGCACCACATAATATAAATTACCGTGCAAATTTATGGGCGTTAAAACAGCAGGCTGTGACGCACATTGTTGCTGTTAATGCGGTCGGTGGTATTACTGCTAACATGTCGCCAGAAAAAATAGTTTTTCCTGATCAAATTATTGATTATACCTATTCACGTCAGCACACTTTTTCAGATGAAGATTCCACTAGCGTAATGCATATTGATTTTTCACAACCTTTTAGTCAGAGTATTCGACAAATATTGCAGGATGTTGCCACAGAACAAAATATCAATTTTGAAAGTACCGCTGTTTATGGTGCTACACAGGGACCGAGACTTGAAAGTATTGCAGAGATTGCACGTCTTGAAAGAGATGGTTGCGATATTGTTGGTATGACGGGGATGCCTGAAGCATCATTGGCTCGTGAGCTGGATATTGAATATGCCTGCTGTGCTCTCGTGGTTAACTGGGCTGCAGGCAAGGGTAATGATGAAATCATTACTATGGAAGTAATTGATCAACATCTAAAATCCGGTATGGCTGTCGTGTCTCAGTTATTATCCAATGTTATGCCAGTACTCGCAAAATTGTAGTCAAAGCCATGGAAACATTTGAACTTGAAGATCGAGAATATATCGAGCTGAATAATTTGTTAAAAATAACAGGATTATGTGAAAGTGGTGGTAGAGCCAAAGTTCTGATTGCCGATGGACAGGTAACAGTGGATGGAAAAACCGAACTACGTAAACGCTGTAAAATTCGAACAGGGCAAGTTGTCGAGTTTGAAGGCCAGATAGTATCAGTTATGTAACCCAAATTTTTTTAAGCGGAAATTAATGTGACAGATAAAACGTATATCAAAGGTAAAGATCGTGATCTTGAATCAACTATTGAAACTATGCTTGGTAAGCTTGAAGATCTCGGTATTGAAATAGAAGAAGCTTCCTGGCTGAATCCTGTTCCTAATGTTTTTTCTGTGCACATCCGTGATAAAGATTGTGGCCTGATGTTTACCAATGGTAAGGGTGCAACTCGAAAAGCCTGTTTGGCCAGTGCTCTGGGTGAATATTTTGAACGCCTAAGTTGTAATTACTTTTTTGCTGATTTTTATTTAGGCGAAGAATTTTCAAATGGAGATTTTGTTCATTATCCTGATGAGCGTTGGTTTAAAGTTGAAGGTGAAACTATGCCAGAAGGTTTGCTGAATGTGGGACTGTGGGACTATTACGATCCTGAAGGCTCACTCAAACCCCAGCAGTTGTATGATATCAACTCGGGTACGGGTGAACGCGGTATTTGTGCGCTACCTTATGAGCGTCAGCGTGATAGTGAGTTATGCTGGTTTCCAGTTAGTGTAATCGGCAACATATATGTCAGTAACGGTATGTCAGCAGGCAATACTCAAAACGAAGCCCGGGTTCAGGCATTGTCCGAGGTTTTTGAGCGCTACGTTAAAAATAAAATTATCGCCGAATATATTTGTCTGCCTGAAGTGCCGCAGGATGTTTTAAATCGTTTCCCACGTATTGTTGAAGCCATTTCCAAACTGGAAGAACACGGTTATCACCTGCGTATCGCTGATGCTTCATTGGGTGGTAAATATCCGGTTATGAGTGTGACCCTGATTAACCCTAACAATGGTTCTGTGTTTGCTTCATTTGGCGCACACCCTAGTTTCGAGGTAGCACTGGAGCGAACAGTGACTGAATTGCTGCAAGGTCGCGGTCTTGACCAACTGGATGGTTTTTTACCACCCAGCTTTGAGTTGGATGAAGTGTCAGATCATCATAATCTTGAGATTCATTTCATCGATTCTAGTGGTCTTATTGCTTATGATTTTTTCAAGAACAAGCCTGATTATGAATTTTATGACTGGGACTATGATGCTAATACCCATGATGAATATTCTTACTTAACCCAAATTATTCATGACATGGGTAATGATATTTATATATCTGATTACCAACATCTTAACGTTTACGCCTGTCGAATTATTGTGCCGGGCATGTCTGATATTTATCCGGTTGATGATTTGGTCTGGAATAATAATAATGAAGGTGCATTATTTCGAGAAGATATTTTGTCACTAAAAAACATGGATAAAGAACAATGGAAAAATCTATTTGATCGGCTTGAAGAGGGAGGCTATAACGATCTCCAACGTGTTGCTGAGTTTATCGGTGTAGCGCCCGACGCAGGTACCGCCTGGGCTAGCCTGCGTATCGGTGAGCTTAAGGCCATGCTTTGTCTTGCTATGCACGATATTGAGCAGTCACTGGAATGGATAGACTGGTGTCTGCAAACAGACCAGGTGGCCAATGAACGTGTAAGACAATACAGTTGCATGCAAGTTTTGCTGGAAATTGAAAATGATGATGGGCGTGACTACGATGATTATGCAGCTAGTCTTTTGCAAATGTTTGGGAAAGAAAATATAGAAATAGCCAGGAAAATTATTAATGGTGAGGATAATTTCCACGGTTTGCATAGCCCTGGCTTATCGCTGGATGGTTTTGTTGCACATAATAAATTACTCAAGGGATACGCCAAGTTGCATAAGTTCAAACAAAGTAACTGGAAAAAGGCTTAATGATCGGAACTGAAATTACGCATAATGCTCCCAGATCTGGTTTAATAAAATACTGGATTGGTCGGCTCTTTATGGCGGTAATGGGATGGCAAGTGACAGGTGCATTCCCTGCACACAAAAAATTTGTACTGATCGGGGCGCCGCATACCAGTAACTGGGATTTTTTTCTAGGTCTGGCGACTATTTATATTTTCAGGGTAAAAACTCGTTGGTTAGGGAAAGATGCCCTGTTTATAGGTCCATTGGGTATTATACTACGTGCTCTGGGAGGTGTTGCTGTTGATCGCTCACATCCCAATGGTGTTGTAGGTCAAATGTCGAATGAACTAAAGCAGGCTGATCAGCTGGTTATAATGTTGGCTCCCGGCGGTACAAGAAAAAAGATGCCGAACTGGAAGTCAGGCTTCTATCACATTGCGCATCAGGCTAACGTCCCCATTGTTTGTGGTTACCTCGATTTTAAAAATAAAAAAACCCATATAGGCCTTTCATTTACACCCAGCGGTGATGTAAAAAAAGACATGGATCGAATTCGTGATTATTACAAAGATTCCTATGCGAAAAAACCGGAGATGTTGACACCGGTTAGACTGGCGGAAGAGGCCGAGTAGTTAGGTGGCCCGGATACAGCAAAGCGCAAACAGGAAGGCCTATGCTTCAAACTACCCAATTTGAAATACCGCTCTTACCCAACTGTAAAACTATTCACCAGATTTTGTTTCACTGTATCCAGGCTATCCATTAATGTTTATTTTTGATTAAAGTTTTTCTCTGCGCCTTTGTGGTAAATAGCTTTTGATCTTTAAATAACAATGTCAAAATTATGATGAGACACGCTCTTCCCAAAAGGGTAAAATTACTTTTTCCTGTTAACTGTAAGCTTTTTGATGTTGCGACTCACTGAAATAAGACTACCTCTTGATCATTCATCCGATGAGATCAAATTAGCGATTCTTGAACGTTTGCAAATAAAGCCTGAGGCCCTGCTTGACTTCACCATTGCACGCCGTGGTATTGATGCGCGTAAGCGCAGTGCAATTGTTGTTGTCTATACACTGGATGTTGAAGTTGCTGAAGAGGCGCATTTAATGCAGCGCTTTATTAATGAACGCCACATTAAACCAACGCCAGACACTGGATATAAATTTGTTGCTCATGCACCAGAAAATCTTAAAACACGTCCAGTCATTATTGGAACTGGTCCCTGTGGTTTTATGGCAGGATTGTTGTTAGCGCAGATGGGGTTTAAACCTTTGATTCTGGAGCGTGGTCAGGCAGTGCGCCAGCGTACTAAAGATACCTGGGCCTTGTGGCGTGATCATAAATTGAATCCTGAATCGAATGTACAGTTTGGTGAGGGTGGGGCAGGAACATTCTCTGATGGTAAGTTGCATACGCAAATTAAAGATCCTCGTTTTTTGGGTATAAAGGTATTACGTGAATTTGTAAAAGCGGGTGCACCAGAAGAGATTCTTTTGATTAGCAAACCACATATTGGTACTTTTCGTTTAGTCAGTATGGTGGAGAAAATTCGTGAAGAGATTATTAATCTTGGCGGTGAATTTCGTTTTGATTCTCGTGTAACAGATCTTGATATCGATGAAGGTCAAGTACGGGCCGTAACTATAGAAAATGGTGAGCGCATCGAAAGTGATCACATTATTCTTGCCATTGGTCACAGTGCTCGAGATACTTTTGAAATGCTTTATCAACGTGGTGTTTATGTTGAAGCTAAACCATTCTCAATTGGATTTCGTATTGAACATCCGCAATCAATTATCGATCAAAGTCGTTATGGAAAATTTGCCGGGCATGCTGACCTTGGCGCAGCTGATTACAAACTTGTCCATCACTGTAAAAATGGTCGCAGTGTTTACAGTTTTTGTATGTGTCCTGGTGGTACGGTAGTGGCATCTACTTCCGAAGAAGATTGTGTGGTGACTAACGGTATGAGCCAGTATTCGCGTAATGAACGTAATGCCAACAGTGGTATTGTTGTAGGCATTACGCCAGAAGATTTTTCTGATGATAATCCACTGGCGGGTATCGAATTGCAGCGCAAACTTGAAGCACATGCTTTTGTTCTGGGTGGTAGTAATTACAATGCACCTGTCCAGTTAGTGGGGGATTTTCTTAAAGCTCAGCCATCGGAAAAATTGGGCAGTGTACAACCATCCTATACACCGGGTGTGCAGCCGACCGATTTGAGCAGTGCGTTGCCTGCATATGCTATTGAAGCGATACGAGAAGCTTTGCCTGCTTTTGAGCGTAAAATCAAAGGTTTTATTATGAATGATGCAGTGCTGACTGCTGTTGAAACACGCACTTCATCGCCAGTACGTATTAAACGCAATCGTGATGATTATCAAAGCATTAATACAAAAGGTCTTTACCCAGCTGGAGAAGGTGCTGGCTATGCTGGTGGCATTCTATCAGCGGCGGTTGATGGTATTGAAGTGGCTGAGGCGGTAGCTTTGAGCATGGCGGAAAAATATGTTGATTAATATCCTGAGTTGCCAGATCAGCATAAAATATTAATACTAAGCATTAATTTGCTTGTTAATTATAGGGCAATGTCTATATTTGTTACTAGTTAAAATTTCCAGGATTTATAACATTAATGTCTAAGTTAAGAGCAGGTATTGGCAGACTGTTTGGTCGTAATGGTAAAGCTGGTAGTGCTTTATCTGACAATAACCGTAAACGCCCAGCTAAAGGAACAAAAATTCTTGTCATTGATGACTCCAGAACAGCACAAAAAATTCTGAAAGTAATTTTTTTTCAAGCAGGCTATGAAGTAATACAGGCGTTTGATGGTGAATCGGGCATAGCACTTGCCCAGCTGCATAAACCTGCACTTATTCTTATGGATGTGATCATGCCCGGAATCAGTGGTTTTCAGGCGACGCGAACAATTCGTAAGGATCCTGATATTGCCAATATCCCCATTATTATTGTTAGTGGTGACAAGCATGCAGGTGATCAATTCTGGCTCTCTAATATTGGTGCAGATCAATATCTAACAAAGCCTTTTACACGTAATCAACTTTTTTCTGCAGTAGATAAATTGCTCTTTTCTGATGTTCCTGAAAAGAATATTGAGATTAATAAAGATAGCGATAAGGTTTTTGAAGCTTCTAATGATGTCATTGAGCCTGATCAATCTTATGAGGAGAAAAATCTTACTATTGGAAATGAGCTAAAGGTACTAGTTGTTGATGATTCTAAAACTGTACATTATCAATTGAAGAAAATTTTGATGCAACGTGGTTATGAGATTTTACATGCTTATGATGCTCAGTCGGGAATTATAATGGCAAAGAAAAATCTGCCAGCTCTTATTATTATGGATGTGGTTATGCCTGGAATGAATGGTTTTCAGGCTACCCGCTTTATCAAAAAAGATAAACAGATTGCTAAAATCCCAGTTGTGATTATCAGTGGTAATAAACAGGCCAGTGAGAAATTTTGGGCAAATAAAATGGGGGCGGATCACTATATGAGCAAACCATTTAGCCGTGGTGATATGTTTGCAGCTATTGATAAGGCGCTCAAGGTAAAATCACTTAGTAGTAGTCAGGGTCTGGATACGATTGTTGAACCTGATACGAATGCTGAATATGAGGAGCAGGAATTAGATGATTAGCCTGTCGTGAAACGACTGGATAATTGCCCTACTAATTTTTGATCACAATTCTGCCAAAAGATGTTTGCATTCCTCATGATATTTTTTTCTACTTAATAGAATCTGCCAACGCGTGCCACCGCATTGACGCCATAAAACAGCTGCGCGTATGCCAGCAAGCAACAGCGAGCGGACTTTGTTTGTATTGCTATCATTACTAAGATGAATACGTTCACCCTGTACAACAATCTGAGGCTGTAATGTGCTAATGGTATTTTTATAAAGTGCACCAATTTTAGCAAATACGTTTTCATGCATCAGGCTAAAAAATTCCATTGATTTTTGTACTTCATTTAAACCATCAGTAATTTGTTCAAGCATTTCGGGATTGGCAGAAAGTTTCTTTTCCAGTGCAATCATTGCAATAGCATATTTGGTCACATCGATATTGCGATCATTGCTGAGTGCGCCCGACTGCTCACTGAGTACACGTAGACCGGTGTTAACTCCAGCAAGATTGCCAAATACACTTTCAACAGAATCAACATCGAAGCGGAATAATGATTCAATACTGGATTCGATGGCGGCACTATTAGTCATTCCCCTGGTTGCGATCTGTTCAACCAGTGAGGCGGCCTGGAACACGCCAGCAAGGGCGATAGTTTGTTCGCGTTTTGTGTGCTGCATATTCTTAATTAGCTGTTGTACATGGTTTCGATAATACCGCCACCAAGACAGACTTCATCCTGATAAAAAACCACAGATTGACCAGGTGTGATGGCGCGTTGTAATTCTACAAAACTGACCTTGTAATGATCAGTACCTATCTGTTCTATTATGCATGCCTGGTCGGGCTGGCGATAACGATTTTTTGCGGTGCAGTTCATCGGCAAGGATATCGAATCAGGGTCGACCCAGTCCACTTGTTTGCATTCTAAGATATTATGTAACATACGTGGATGGTTATGTCCCTGACCAACAATGAGAATATTATTATCCAGATCTTTATCGACAACAAACCAGGCATCCTCTGCGGCATTCTTTAAGCCACCAATACCCAGGCCTTTACGTTGACCCATGGTGTAATACATCAGGCCATTGTGCTTACCAATTATTTTACCTTCGGTTGTTTTAATCTCACCGGGTCTGGCGGGTAAATACTGTTTTAAAAATGTATCGAAGCGTCGCTCGCCTATAAAGCAAATGCCAGTGCTGTCTTTTTTATTGTATGTAGTGAGGCCGCGATGTTCTGCCAGTTCACGTATTTTTTCTTTCTGGTACTCACCAACGGGAAATAAAGCATGACTGAGCTGATGCTGGTTGAGTGTGTAGAGAAAATAGCTCTGGTCTTTGTTGTTATCCAGTCCGCGTAATAATTGTGCTTTGCCATTCACCATAGCCGTGCGTGCATAATGACCGGTGGCAATTTTGTCTGCGCCAAGATCGAGTGCATGATCCAAAAAGGCGCGGAATTTTATTTCCTTGTTGCAGAGGATGTCGGGATTGGGTGTGCGGCCAGCGCTGTATTCATCGAGAAAATGCTGAAACACGCGATCCCAGTATTCAGTAGCGAAGTTGATGCTGTGTAATTTAATGCCCAGATTATCACAGACTGATTGTGCATCGGCCAGGTCTTCTGTCGCTGCACAATATTCTTCGTCATCATCTTCTTCCCAGTTTTTCATGAACAGGCCTTCGACTTGGTAGCCTTGCTCGAGTAACAACAGGGCGGCAACGGATGAGTCAACACCACCAGAAATGCCAACAATAATTTTTTCCTTGTTACTCAATTTAAAAGCTCATCATTCGTAATCAACTGTTGAAATGATCTCAAGAGGATAGCGTTGACCAGCAAGGTAGTCATTGATGTTTTGTATCACCATGGGGCTGCGCAGCTTTTTACTATTTTGCAATTCTTCTTTGCTCAACCACAGTGCTTGTAAGATACCATCGTCCAGCGCCTGTTCACCTTGATGGTCGCTACAACTGCCACAAAAAGCAAAACGCAAAAAAGTACGATCAGTTTTGGGTTGTGGCCAAAGGTAAACTCCAATCAATGCTTCTGGGGTGAATTTCCATGCAGTTTCTTCCTGAGTCTCACGAATGACAGCTTCAATTAAACTTTCATTGGGTTCAAGGTGACCAGCAGGCTGGTTGTAGACAATCTCACCGCCGACTTTTTCTTCTACCATGAGAAATTTGCCATTTTTCTCCACAATAGCTGCAACGGTTGCGTGGGGTTTCCATGTCATTTTCGCTGACTCAAATTATGTCTGCGCTGCTTCATGATTAAATGAGCCCAGATATAGTTCATGCTGAAATAACCTGCAGCACTACTGACAATGGCAAGTACCAGGCAGCCAGTAAGAAATGGTTTCCAGATGACTGAGAGTTCGCTCATTAACCATTCCATGCTTAGTTCCATGGCAAAGGGGATTTCTGGCACATCGACTATCCAGGTGCCAACCACATAAGCGAAATAGAACATCGGCGGCATGGTGAATGGATTAGTGATCCATACCAGTGCTACCGACATGGGTAAGTTGGCGCGTATCAAAATAGCACCACCGGCAGCGAGAGCCATCTGAAAAGGCACAGGCCACCAGGCAAAAAACAGTCCAACCAAGAAAGCGTTGGCGATAGAACGTCGGTTCATATGCCATAGGTATGGGTCGTGTAGCAGGTTTCCAAATATACTCAGGACTTTATTATTTTTGAGTTCATGCGGGTCAGGCATGTATTTTTTCAGGAATTTACGTGGCATAGATTACTTAATGCATTTTAAATAGCGTTAGATTATCATCATTGTGGCATTGATTGGTAATCGCGATGTGATATGGACTTCATTTTGTTATAAATCAAAGGAAATAAATGGATATTTTACAGGGATGGTTTGATGGTAGTTAAAACACTGTCTTTTCTAGCTGGTGTCATGCTTGTTCAACAATTGGCTGATTTACCAGATACGGCTATTTTAATTGTGGCTCTCATTACCATTTTAGCGGCTATGTCCCTAAGCTGGTTTTTTAGAGATCGAAAATTTAAATGGCTGTTTGATCTACTCATATTTGTTCTACTCGGTATTTGCTGGTTGAGTTTTCATGCCAGAGATTATCTTGATCATAAATTAGCTGAAAAACTGGCGGGCCAGGATTTTTTTGTCGAGGGAGTGATTCGGGATATACCCGTGATAGATGGGCACGTGCAGCGTTTTATTCTGGATGTGGATCGCTTTGAGATTGAAGATAAGACTACCAGTTTACCCAAGAAATTACGTCTCAGCTGGTATTATGGGCGTGGTGTAAATGCAGGTGAGCGCTGGCGTTTGTTGGTACGTTTAAAACCACCACATGGCTTTATGAATCCTGGAGGCTTCGATTATGAGGGCTGGTTGTATCAAAAAAACATCCATGCCACCGGTTATATCAGAAAGAGTGAAGACAACAGGAAATTAGCTGATGCCAGTTTGTTTTCACTGGATGCATTGCGTCAGCAAATTAGCGCAGATATTCAACTCATCCTCAAAGACCAGGAGCTTGCGGGACTGATTACAGCACTGGCAGTTGGTGATCGCTCACCCATCAGTGAAAAGCACTGGAATACGTTGATTCGTACTGGCACCAACCATCTCATGGCCATTTCAGGCCTTCATATTGGACTGGCAGCTGCATTTGGCTTCTGGGTAGTGCGCCGCCTGGTTCCGACAGCACTAATGAAACATGTGCCAGTACAGCAAATAGCCATGTTAGGAGGTCTGGGTGTTGCTGTGGTTTATGCCTTATTAGCGGGATTATCGATTCCCACGCAACGGGCTTTATTGATGCTGAGCTGTTTTGTGGTGATGTTGTTATTGAAGCGAACTACCAGCTCATTCAGTATTCTGGCAACAGCTTTATTGGTCATACTGCTCTGGCATCCTGTTTCTGTGTTGTCGGCCGGATTCTGGTTTTCCTTTCTTGCCGTCGCTGTTATTTTGTACGTATTTTCTGGTCGATTGGCCCAGGGCACAGGTTGGCGGGTTCGTATTAAACAATGGGGATGGCTGCAATTGTCCATTGCTTTGGCTCTATTTCCATTTTCATTTTTACTGTTCCAGCAAACCTCCCTGATATCTCCACTGGCCAATTTGATTCTGGTACCCTATGTCAGCTTTCTGGTGGTGCCACTGGTGCTGATGGCTTTACTGCTGATGCCGCTGTCATCATTATTCTCAGGCTATTTGCTGATAGCAGCTAATCAGCTTTTGAGTGTAATCTGGCCACTAATCGATGCCTTATCTATGCACCCCTGGGCTTACTGGGTGAAAACTGCACCAGATTGGTCTGTGCTGTTACTGGCTTTGATAGGAGTGGTATTGTTGCTGGCTCCCAGATCTTTTCCCACACGTTGGTTAGGCGGTGTAATGTTATTGCCTATTCTACTGAATACGGCTGACAGGCCGGCTGATGGTGATTTTGAAATGGCGGCACTGGATGTGGGTCAGGGCCTGTCGCTGGCAGTAA
>Ga0224511_10000056_pt1 | contig 36671 bp, 28 predicted proteins | sample SF_May12_sed_USG_2_FD_169988 | JGI IMG/M metagenome (GOLD analysis project Ga0224511, IMG submission 169988) | Sediment microbial communities from San Francisco Bay, California, United States - SF_May12_sed_USGS_8_1 | ecosystem: Environmental > Aquatic > Marine > Sediment | place: USA...
AAAGAACCATAAAACTGCAACTCGATACAATTTCAAGTAGTATTGGTGGTAAATGTCCCTATACTGAACTTTCACTGCAATTGCTGGCAAGTTTACCACCCAGGTTTATAAAATGGCCATAAATCATCATTAACTTGTTCAGCACTTATGGATGCCAACAAATGGCTTCTCCAACATTCTCGAATTGAGAAGACCACAATGTTCATACTCTCCGTTTTACTTCAGGCGTCTATACGACCTACAAACCCTTCCTTAGCAAAGACAAAGGAATACTGAAAAAGATGGAACAGGTATGGAGATTTATCCTCTCCTGTGTATTATTTAGGATACAGCTTCCAGTAACTGATATATATGAGCATATGTTGGACCAGGAGTTTCATATCCCATGGGCAAACACGCGAGTCCCATGGGAATATGAGAGCGTTATATCTATGTAATCTGGAAATCGTTTTACTCTATCACCAGCTCAAAGAAATGCTTTCCCGCTCTCTCATTACAAATATTATGTGTGTTCTCCTTTGTAAGGTGACCAAAAAGGTATAACGCAGTCTGTTGTTGTCTGATTCTGTTACTAGATCCGGGTAATTGTGTTCATTTTCTCTGTCATGGGAAGACTGCTATAGTTGGGTATTATGCTCTTTTGCTTACCCGCACGTTGCTATCACAGCCTTCGATACATGAAGTTGAAATGAAGACAGATCACCAAGTTGTTATTCCCTCATAATTCGACTCCTGAATACTTCTCTGTCTGTTTGATGCTTAGTCTGACACGCTTTTGCGAAGACATTGCCCAGGCAAAAATTTACCAGCCACCAAAGACTACATGGCATTTTGCTAGCCTCTGCCATAGTGTGTCATATGGGTAACATTTTTCCGGTGGGTTTTCTGATGGACTCAGTCAAGTAGTTGTCATATTGTCTGTGGTTTGGCAGTTTGAACTTGAAAGTGTCTCACCGAATGATTCAGCTAGAAAGACAGAGTAAACCCCATGCAGTGAAAAAGTCACAGTTGTGTATTTTTATTGGAGAGGGGGGCGTAGTGCTATGGAATTGTATGAGTAAAGTCAGTTGCAAACTTTTGTGGGGGAAACAAAAACCACTGTAATCTTTGAAAGATTTCCATTTCACAATGCTTCTTATCATGAAGGGCTAATGCTTTGTGGCTGTACTTTTGATCACTACACAGTTTAGCTTCTGAGCATTCCTTGTTCGTTCATAGGGTCAGTTAACAATGGGTTTTCAATCTTGAAGCTAAATGGGGCTTGTTCTTTCCGGATTCCGAATTTTAAGCTCATTCCTGAGCAAATTGTCGTTGCTTATCTTAAAATCAGTATGTCCAGTTGTCACGCATGCGCTGAAACAGCTCCCCACACAGTGTTAAACGTAGCAAATCCTTAGCTGAACCTACATTCGCTAGTTTGCACACACCTTGCTATGTATTCTCCCTTATAACTTATACCAGTTATGGCAGCTTACTCTCACCCTTGCTAGTCAGGCGAAGACTTCAAATATCACTAGTCAGGTATAGAGGCTTTTCACTCTCAGATTCAATGGTCAAGTAGAGACTCTCTGCCTCAGAATCACGGGTTGGGTACAGAGCTCTCCACTCACTAGTCGGATATAGAGATTCACAGCGCTCTTCCTCAGTATTTGCTTTTCACCTGCAGGGAGTCCAGGGTAACCGACCAGTCGAGGTACAGAATGTCATGCTGAAGAGGTTTTTTGTGGAGCTCACGCACAACTTTATAATTCCGCTGGTAGGTGCCTGTAGTGGTATAAAGGGCTTTATATCACTGGTGCTTGCAGTCAGTTTCTCCTATCTAGATAAAATGTTGTACAGTTGTTAGGGAATCCTTACTCACTGTTATTCAGTTGCTGGCGTCGAGATTCAAATGTTATGCCTCTAGCCTGAGCATATATATGGCTGTCTGTAGTAGTTGGTTGCTCATGAAATTCATTTAATAATTCAATATTTTATATTTTGTTCAATGTATTCCCTCACTAGTCTTTAAGTCATATTAATCTCTCTGCAGTTCAGCCCTGTCTTAGATACCATAGACGCAGAGGTTTGCTGTCTACAGAACAATAGATTGACTCAATCACTGAAATAGCAACTATCCTGGAGTCATTGAATTTGTGTATGTGTATCCAGAGCCCTCCAGAAAGGTCTCTCTGTATGCCTAATGTGTGTTACAGTAAAAAATTCTATTCCACGAAGTGGTTGGCTGTGACACGATTACCGAGGGAAACTATGTTAGCATGACGAAGCAACTATTCCCAGATGGTTCTTACTTAAGCCGACCTGACCACATAAACTGCTGCGGGCGAGCAAAAACTCTGCATAATACCCAGATGGATACTACATGTTGCCCTCTCTATCTATGAGAAGGCAGTTTTCCCCTCATCCCCCATGATATGTCATTCTTGTGTTTGTAACATCCAGATGACTTGGTCCCAACCGATGCGCTTTTAACCTTTTTAGGAGAGATACGTAGCCAGCTTGATGCCTCTACAGAAAAACATCAACCCTCACAAAGTATGTATGACCTTTGTGAATATGAAGGCGCCAGCAGCTTGTTCATTATTTAGATGCATACCTCCATTCTGACTCATGCTTTACCCTAGTCGCTGCCATCTGTTATGATAGAGACAGCCCACACCTTGCCACTCTGATGTTGAAATGTAAAGAAGTCCATCTGAAACTGGCAGGTTGTTACTCATGCCAATTTTTATGATGCTTATGTGCACAACCAATATTTTTTCTAGCACTGCATAGGTCATTTTTCCTTGATTAAATGGGTCATTCTTCCTTGACCTGTCCACCCATATATTTTCTGTTAGCTTTCTGAGCTATCCCTTTTCAGGGAACACCGGTGCTGGGTGACTTCGACGTTGAGAACTTCATACGGAGTCTAGATGCCTCTAATCCAGCCACGACCATTGGGATCAAGGGAGATTGGTGCGGTTTATACAGGTGTGTCCAGCAGTAATCTGCTGTGGGACTTGTCGGCCAGTATTGTGTCGACTAAACCAACCGAAACGGAATAAGTTGCTAGGGATATTAGGTTTAAAAGCCCGTGTTTAGCGTAATTGGTCCTATATACAATATGCCGTCATCATAGATAATGATGACTGGTTATCAATAATCTGATAATCCCTGCTAAATTATGGAATTTCATGCCGGCGCTCAGCCCATCAATCAATGAGGAAGAAGCCTAAATATTATCTTCGAAGAGCCATTGAGCCGGTTATGCTAATGAGAAATGAAAAGCCTTCACTGAAAATTTTGCGGTCAGCCTGTCGCATAATGCATACCATGAAAGACAAGTCCCTGCAAGAACTTGTGTGACTACGCCAGCAAGAATAGCCAATACTGATACATCCGTTTTCTTCACACTATAAAGGTAATGAATAGAAGATTTTCCCAACATCAGTCATGCTGCGCGAACGCAGTGACACTTGAAAGACAGAGTCGCATAAAAGCTTCCGAATGTGTTCACGCATTATGTGATAATACACTACTATGTCGGGGAAATTTGGCATAAGGATTTCCTTCGTATGCTAAGAGGCTCGGGGCAACTTTAATGGGCTCAACTATCATGCAAAGCTATTCATATGTGTAGTATGTAACCAAGTGAAGATGGCAGCTAAATAAGTTTGATTGCCCCTAACTATCTCATGATTTACATGAACAAGTAGAGTGACTCATATGAAGCTTATAAGCCAATTGTTCATTATGCAAATTGGTGCATATGATCGGGTGGTTGGGGAAATAGCCATTCACTTACTTGCTCCATTCTTTATGGTGAGTTTGACTAAGCCCATGAGAACTCGTGCAGTCTGAAAAAAATGTAATAGATTGTCCTCACTCTGTGACATTTAGAGACCAATAAACAATTGATGTCCCCGAAAATATCCTGGTCAATTACCGCGACTTTGCTGCCAAAATACTACTGGAGCTCCATATCTACTGTGAAAGAAAATCAATATAGCAGTCAGGATCGTAGAATGAAGTAGTATTTGCTAATGCAGGTACTAAGATGATTTTAAACAAGGCTAAGTACCCTACACTGCCTCTCCCTAGAGGCTCAAACGTTGATCATCCAGTAGACAATACAATAGAATGCCAAGTATTCCGGTGCAATGCATAGAGGAGCACAAAAGATGAATAGAGATGACTATTAATGTTGTTGTTGTCAGCTACTGCATGCTAGATTTCTAGCAAGTTTGCCCTTTCTATATGAATGTCACATCTACTATAAATGACTATCTCCCTATGAGCGGTCTATTAGGACCGGATATCCATAAACAGAGATACCAAATGCTTTTATACCTAGTACAGTGTACGTTTGCTTTGAGTTGGTGCAGGATGAAATCAGCAAGTTGTGTTATTTCCTTCAACAGGAAAGAGTACTAAATCAGTGCGATTGACCCACAAGAGATGACTGTTGTGAAGATAGAGTTCTCGGATGCTGTGGAGTGCTGTTGTGTATGATTGCCTTTGTCGCGTAGTATAGATCAGTGCTTTGTACCAGTCCTCAAAATCATCCTTTAGCTGTTAGGCCCATTCATCTCACCAAGCATTAGTATCAAATATTCAGCCCGTTCAGTCTTAGTGGTTGACTCACTCGGGCTGTGATTCATTGTGGTAGTTTTTTTCACTAGCTGATATCTGTCTGTATAGCAACTGACTAGAGTCTTTGCATTTTTACTTAGTGTGAAGTCGTAAGCTGCTATCGGTTTTCACCGTGGCATACTGTTTTAACCAGAACGAAATAGACCAGTCTCAAGGATTGATTTACATAGCTTGTGTGCTCGGCAAACATAAGAGGTTGTAATGGGCAGTCTGTATGCTTTCTCTTAAGGGCATTGTGTGTAGGGTTTCTTTAGGTGTAGAAGCCCCAAACTTATTTGAATCCACATAGTGGTTTTTCACAACCGCCTATGAAAAGACTAATACTTCAGGCTCCAACAGCCTTACAATGGTCAACAGGTCTGTCGGCATGACTAGCTTTGTCCTTACAATGTTACAACAGTCGTTTCGTACTGAACTGGAGTACTATGAATTCTGTTTAGACCCCAGTCATTCTTTACCGAATACTCACTAGTTACCTTCTTTTCTTAAGATATCTGTATTTATTCATCCATGTAAATGATTGAAACCCCCAAATGGGGATTCACTTTGCAACGTCAGCTCTTAGTCATTTTTTACAGGCGATTCTGCCAATCACCAAACTTCCAAGGCTGGTATAACCAACGGAAGCTAGAGATAAATTCTAAACTGCAGGAGCTTCATATGCAGGCACTCTGCAACACAAGCTGGACGGAATGGGTCGTCGGTCGACAAGAAGTTGAAATAGTTGATCTCATCATTAGGATGAAAGAAAAACTAGTAAGCTGTTGCAGTTATCCCCTCCACCACCACCGAGTCAGCCAGGCGTGTTATGTACTAGCAAATGATTGTAAATATGACTCAGCTAACAAATGGGATTCTTTGTGCTTGAAAGTTCATTCTCTTGAGGTGTCAACTAACTAACTTCTTTTGGGCAGCAGCTTAATGTTTGCTCAATCTAATGCATTTGGAGTAAGAGTTTTGAGCCCAGCCAGTCTGGATGTATCCATTATTAGAACCACGCTGTTTCCTTGCCGAACTTCTCATTCTTTCTTTGGAAGACCTATGAATCTGGCTTGTCACTGGTTGTGTGCTTTACACTTCCATTCACACTAGCTAAGTGTTGAACGCAAAACCATCGCTCCATTATCACTTCTCTCAGAAATTACTGCGAGCGGCTATTGAGCTAACTCATTTACTGCTGAAAAGAAATACGCCAGCTTATTGTTCAAACTGCATGAGAGACTAGGCAGTTTGTGTTTGGATTGTGCCGACCTTCCCGCCGATGGGTTCATGCCAACAGGTTTTTTAACTGTGCTTTGCGGTATTTGAATAACAGCGTTTTCATGGCTTGTGTGTGGAAAACAATGGATCACTACCCATCCAAGCTTCAGTCAGTCACAGCAATCTAAATAATGGACAATGAAGGCAATTGGAGTTGCTGATGGCTATCGCACAACAACTTAATTTTAATTTTTGATTCATGGATGTTGATAAAGAAAATATCATGTTTTTTTTACTATGTCTGACTGTATATGACCCATTGAAGTTGCACAACACATTGTCGACAGATTTTACTGATAATTAGTTCCCTGATTCAGTACAAAAGAGTGGCTACGTAATACTCAGAATTACTATTCAGTGTTGGTTAAGCACGCGAGTGTCAGCTACTCATTCAATAGACGCCGCAGTAGACTGAATCTATCTAAAGCCTCATGTACTGAGCTAAGTGTCCTGGCTCATCAGACTCACAATCATTCAAATCCCTATTAATCGTGACTTAATATAAATTTCCTCTAGTTATAATCCCCACTAATTTGTCCTGTTGGTTGGTCAAGTTCAATCCACGAACTTTCCCTTGTTTGGTCGTAAGTCTGGATAACAGTATTGATTTTATTGACAACTGACTAGGTGACACGATATGTCTATCGACAGAATTTTGCCGGTTCCCGTCAACTTCCCTGGTCACACTTTTCTCTACAAAAGAACAATGAATTAGGTGCCTTATTACAACAAGAGCAGTTATGAAAAGTCAATAGTCGTCCATTACTTCTAAACCTTTATTCAATAGGCAAATATCCACCAGACTGGCAATGAACTTTGAACAGAAGTTCAGATTTTGCCTGTCAACTTTCTCCTGAATCAATATGAAATTCAATGAAGTATGGGATCAACAGTCCCAATAAATTACATCTCTTAGCCCTAGGCTTGTCAGGAAATGTTGAGATCTCTACCTTGTAGTCACCATGATGCCTTAGCTTGAGGTTTCTCCGTCTCATTGTAGGACATGCTATCTAAAAGCACTGTGCCAATAGACTGCAGTCACAGCGTAAAGCTACGGCAGCATATACGCAGTATCATCGCTTCTCTACCCTCAGACTTACAGGGAGTCTTAGCTCCGTCCTAGTGATATAGCCTATCAATATGAAATTGTGGACACTGTGTGTATATTGAGACAAGAACAGCCCTTGGTCGGTGGATTACAGCTCCTCCTAGTTCGGCTTGAATCTATTACACCTGCCTCACAGATGTTACTGATATTACAATGGATTGGAGCTTTAGGCATAGCCTAGTGGATGGATTTTGCGTTTCTATTTAGAAATCTGTAGGAAAGATCCCTGATACTTTGCTGTATTTCGCCATTTTTTGGGAGATTACTCAGCATATTTATATGCATTAAAAATACTGCGTCTATGTACACAGTAACAGTCTGGTAAATCACTGAATAGCTATGAATGGAAAAATTTGTGTTTAACTTGTACAAATGGTCCAGATATTTGCCACGTGTGATACCGCTTCCCCAAATGATGGGTCGTGATCATAATGAAGCTTTAACTAAATGGACTGACTTGTCAGTTAAATGGTTGAGTCAAAGTGAGTATTAGTAATGGACCTATACAGCACTGTGTTAATGGTTTTCTATGTACACAATGAGTCAATAACAGACCCATGTTTTGTTGGACGTCGCACTGGCCTGAAGCCGTCCCTGGTACGATCGTGAATAAGGATTTCCCTACCCAGGTCACATGGCCTAAGGCTCTAAAAATAAAAGCCCAAAACTTTGCATTAGTAATCACGCACGGTCAATTTGGATAAGCGTGTGAGCTACAAGCTATTTGTGGTCACGTGCTCAATGACGTTACCTTTTCTGCTAGCCGGCATTCTGCGTATTGGCACCCGGTGTCATTTAGTCTTAGTGCAGTTAACTGGAGCTACAGCATGGCTTACCTAGCAACACTTCTGTGCGCGGCACTTTTCTGTGTATCGACAGGTTAGTAAATTATACATGACTATGACTTCGTATTCATTGCAGAGATTAAGTTTGGTGCGAGAAAGACTCGCAGGGTCACACCGTTGTTTGCAGCCTGCAGGACTGCAGTGCAGGTGCCTGTGCAGTAAATTCACCTTTCTCTAAATCAGTGACATAAGTGAAGACCGCTGCCACTGTCCAAATCCAGGAAGAAAGCTAGCAGGTTCCTCATGCTCCTATACTTTTTATTAATAATTGTGGTATTCATCTGAGCAATTTTACGCGTAGTCTATAGCTACTATTTTTAAGTTACATGTACTGGAATATGTATAATCATGATGAGCTTGGCGACATTCCACACTCCACACCACAGCGCCGGCCAAGATTACAATTAATTGCACAACCACACTTTCCATATTTTGTGACAGCAGAGCTCCATGTAACATGGATTGTGTGGATCATAGATGTGTATTGCTGATTGGACATATTCAAAGATATATTCCCCTTTGGTGTAAAATGATCTTTCAGCTCAGCCAATTAAACACATTGCTCACTACCCTAGTACTGAGTAACCATGCAACCAGAATGTGCCAGTATCTTGGTAACAGCTTATGAAATACTGTGTCACTTCAGTGGGGCGCTAATGATTGACAAATGACCTCGCATTGGAACGTTTAACAAGCTAGCCTGGTTGACCGATGGTCACAAGTAGGTGAACTAGACCTCAATATTTTCACCTGCCGCTGAGAATACAAATACAATGCAGCGCGTTCATTGATTTACCTACATCTAATATAAAGTTAGCTATCACGCGGGATTGAATGCATGTTGTTCGCCTCTTCGCATGGGTTAATGATCCTATAAGATTATTGAGTATAGGCAGGTGCGTTGTGTACCACGGAATATGACACCTAAAGGATTTTCACTGGCTAATGAAAGATGGCAGGTTTTCCACTAAAAATGACAGGTGGTGACTATGGAAGCCGGTATACTGCGAGCAACTGGACTACGACAATGACGTCGCATGACTAGGTAGTATTCGGCGGGTGGAGAGATCCTAATCCTATGTAATTACATTTGATTGTCCAGTAACCGTAAACAGAATTTTTAAGGACTATCTAGAGACAATGGCACTTGCCAATCAGAATATCTAGAACTTGAATAACTGAGCCCTATTCTCGTGATAACAATTTAGTAGACTGATAACATCATGCATCTATCAACTAACTAAAAGACTAGCTGGAGATTATCTTTTACCTTGTGTACTTTGTACACACAGTGTATTCCCGCGCCGGCGCTGAAGTTTGACACAATACATCGGGATGATGGGAAATTTACATATAAATCATTAGAAACTTCACCATGGATTACTGAATGTCATAACCACAATCAAACGTGTAAACCCAGTGGGACAAAAGCCGGCAAAAGACGATAATACACCCACAGTCATTGATGAATAAGTTGTTCGCCTTCCAGTTGAGTTTTATTCGAGAAGAAGCTATAGCATTACAAACATGGTGCTGGAAGCTACCTCAAGTGGGTAATAAAGTCCTTTACTGAACAATCTAACTACAGTACTCACGACTTGTAGTAGTCACTTTTATGCCCGTCTTTAGACACCAAATGATGAGAAAAGAAACTACCATGGACTATATACAGCATGACAGGACTTTACCATGGACTATACAGCATGACAGGACTTTACCATGGACTATACAGCATGACAGGACTTAACAATTATTCTTAATTCGGGCGCTAGGTGATATCTGATATTGTTGGCATGTCTGGTGTAGACTATGATATGACAAAATCCGTTGTGGAGGTGTATCCAAGCCTCAAAGTGCTCAATCTCCTGGGCACAACACACACAAAAACAACTCGTGTCACAATCTACCTCATTACTCTATAAGGTAGCTTTTTCTTTGTAACAAGTAGATGCATACTTTCACAATCATGGAGAATGTGGAACTGCTCCTGGTTACTGATATCGGTCAACTCATTTTTGTTGAGTTTGATTAACTAATAGCCGCGTCTTTGCTGGCTTGTTGACTCGGCTGGCAACAATCTAAGTGGCTAGTCTATTCATTTGAGCCGGTCATGGCGCACGGACACGCTGGTTTTAATATTGCATAATCATCTGTAGTTTTGTCATAGAGGATAATCCGATTGCGCCCTCAGTTCAGGCATTAAAATGGAGAACCTAAACTCACTTATTCTCCTTCCCGCATTTGCATCTGTCCTGGAATATCTTTTGGTTCAAGTGCAACTCATCTGCGTCTATTTTAGCATCTGCGCAGGAGCATTTGTTGACAATGAGCCTGGTGCCTGAAACAGCTCAATATGCTGCGATGTCCGATGACGTTCAAGTTAGATGCACGCTCAGTGGAGAGGTCAACCCATTCCTTACCACCTACATTATGTAAGTGTTACGGCTTTTCACAATGATTAGAGTGTATAATATGTGGTGGGGGACTGCTATGGGTTAGATAGTCGGTACGGGCTGCGTCGCATCGAGTCGCGGTGCGCGATTTGCCAGCCAACTAACTGGAGGCTTACAGGAAGAATATGGCGGCATCCATTGCATAATTGTGTTTTGTCATTTGAGTTGGAGGAAGTGTTCCAAAGTGTGAGGATGGGACATTAAAAGTTAACTTAGTAGAGACTGTAACAGGGGGATGCTGATAACCCAACATCCTCCTCCCCCCTATACATTGGGAATCCGTCTTTCTGCGTCCCTCCAGATTTTAAGCACCGCTTGTTTATGAGTGAGTGGTAGTTCTTTGTCCCGGCATGCCATTGAATTGTGGTGAAAGTCAAGATAGTGAAGAATTGCGGTTAAACCTAATTCTTAACCCTAATCAGACTTTGTCAACTCAAAGGAATGTCAAGATACGATAATTCCTGGTTTGTACCGTGCGCGTGTTAACTTGATACGATTGATAAGACAACTGAATCCTCTCGTTGCAGTTATAAACGGCAGGATGAGTCAACTGGATGGAAAAAGGCAGCCACATTTACAAATAACGTCTTTGACCCCTGGAATGAGAATGGAGACAAGTACTCCGCAGCACCTGATCCTGATTGTAAAACAGGCTTGTGCAGCTTCATTCTGACCATCAGAGGTGCGATGTTCGTTTCAGTCACTTGGGTCACTCACTGAAACCTTCCAGCCTAAGACCCATTCCTCCCCCCCCCCAAAATGACCCAAGATTGTACTTGTTTTTGTTGCTTAAACCTGACCATTATCATTCACAAGTTTTGACACGTGATTGGATTGTTTTGAATTGCTTTACAGGTGTTGATGCCTCTGATGCCGGAGAATACAAGTGCCATGTTGAGTCTGACAAAGGGCAATTCGAGGCCTCTCCAGTAACACTTCATGTTCAACCAGGTATGAATCAAAGCATAACCAGCTATCTGACCGCCCATACAAAATGTTGACAGCTACAGGAAATTAAATTCAAAGTTTATCCGGTCAGCGGTAGAGTTATCTCCTCAGTTAAAGGGGTTATGAGACGGACGGATGGTAGACATCATCTCGGAGTTGTGTTCCCCATTCTTAAAAGGAGGCAACTCCGCATTCATTGCAGGGATAGCGAGTGGTCATTTTCTATAAAACGAATAACAGTCACTCGAATAACTACGGCCCGAATAGAAATAAAATTGGATCTACTTGCTAAAACCTAATAACATAATTATCTTTACTCCATCATAGCATCGATTAGAACTCAAAATTGGACGTTATATTGGAGAAAACTAAAGTTATAAGAAGTGCTTAGCCGGTTTTCCCTGGCTCTAAATAGAGGCCGTTGCGTTCGCAATAATGGCACTAATGCTCGCTGACAGAGGTGAAAAACTGCACTGAGAAACCCTATTTCTATATTTTTGTTTAACATTTTCTCTATATAGACTTGTGTAACAACAGATCTAGTTTGCACCTGCAGAGAGACTTTCCAAACATCAGCGTGTAAGCCGAAAATCAATGTAAACACCGCCAGCTCTGTGGTAATTTCCTATCTCGAGGCCAATTCTGTTGCATCAACGGTCCGAAAAGTGCGTCGCCGAGGGGTTTAAGTATGCGCATTGGATAGGGCTATATCTAACCTTCCATTTGAGCTGGGTATTGGGCCCATTTGTTCATGATAGGCTTCAGAATCTGAAAACAAGTGAAGACACTTTGCCCATGACATAACCCCTTTAATGTCTCTCGGCTGTAACCGCTAAGAAGCAAGTCTCTGCCCTGTTTAGTTTCTCTGTAAAGCTGCTCAGTGACCTCATCTGTCTTAGACATTTTCTTCCCAAGTACTGGTTTCTAATTCTATGGTCATAGCCTGTTGTTGCTTTGTTGTTTATGACCTCTAGCTGGAACCTTGTGGCGGTAGCTTTATATACTATGGCTATATAAAAAAAGAGCAAACAACTGTTCTCTCACGTAGTTTTTGATAATACATGAGACAAGAAATTTGTGATTCCCCACAGTTCAAGAAGCGCATCTCCTACAAAAACACATATTTGTTTTCGCCTGTCAGGTCATGTAGAGTGCGCAGATCAGGTAATATTACGTCCTGGCTCTAACTGTTTCAGAAGTCACAAATCCATTTCTTTAATAGGAGATGCTGGAACTCTGACTTTAGATGTCAGTAATGAAGCTGAGAATGATGTGTACAACTTTAACAATGCTGGAAGTGTTTCGTGCACTGGAAGCGCCCAGACAACTTCAAATGAACTGAAACTCACAGTTGAACTCGATGGCGTGAGTACTGGTGCGAGAGAGGTGGATGACATTTGCAATAATTCAGCTCCTAACAAAAACTTCAGTCTTGCACCATGTCTGGAGTAGAGTGTGTATAGCAATGCTGCATAGGTGCTCAACTCAGCTCAATTCAGGATATGAAAGTTGGCACCATTTTCTGTTTTTTCATGGGAACTATTGATAACAACCTAGAAATCTTCTGTATATCGAGTTTTAGGTGGAAAGAAGGTAATATATGGAATTTAATAGTAGAGTAGACTGCTATCCCATGTCTTTGAGTTTGTTTCTGACGTTACATGATAGTCTGATTGTACAGGTTGAAATCACAAACGACTTTGTTCCGGAACAGTGGATCAATTGGTCTGATGGACAGGAAGGCCTGAAGGTACCCACCGCATCTATAAAACTTCAAGCCAATAATTGGCAACCAAAGGTTGGCCAAGTGCAACTTTCCTGTATACTTCATGATGGGATCAAACAGGTCGCCATTAAGACAATCACAGTGAAGCATGATGGTGAGTGCTGTTCATTTTCTGTTTTTTAGCGGTTAGTTAATGCTTATTATTTGCATGCATGTGCTTGGCTCATTCCTTCTCACTATTAGCCGTCTCGTGACAGCCTTATTATTATCTTGTAGTTCCTGCAGGTATTTAGCACCCCATGGCCTAACATGGTGTGCTGGTGTAGTATACTGCAAGCTCGTAATCATGTCAAACACTCCTTAGTTCTAACTCACTGTAAAAACTCTTGTTCGTGACCGCTTACAAACTAACCAACAAGAATAGCTGTGGAGTTGGGCTGTTGTTGCTTTCTGTTATGCCTGTGATTGATGGTCATTTGCACTTCCAAAGTGATCCTTCCTCTGGTAGCAGTGCTTGGTTGAACTGTTCGTTTTTACATTTGCATTGCATTTCTTTCACATTTTTTATGCCAATCTCTCTATTGCATTACTTTATATGTTGTAGCAACTGCGTCCATAAAATGCTCTACGAACTACCGAAAGCCAATCGGAATTGAAGATATTGATGTGAAAATCTTCTGTGAAGTTGCTGATTATGTCGTTTCCGCAAAAGACCTCACACTTAGGTGGACCTTCAGACATATGAACAGAACAGTCAATATTACTACTGGGCAGAGTAACTACATGAGAATTGCCAGATATGTAAGTAAAATGGTGTCGAGTGAATAAAGTCTGTTCAAAACGAACCTTGAATACTACCACAAAGAAACAAGTGCCACTAATTGATTGGTGGAGGGAGAAGGTGTTTCTGGTAATATTTTTCCTGTCTACTACTGTTGCGGGTGTCCATGGATATGAACTCATTTTATCGTTGCAGGATGCTGATGCAGATAAGCAATCGCTAGTTATAAGCCGAGTGATGCCAGAAATAATAGAAGTCGGAAACATAGCAGAATACCAGGTGTCACTAGAGGGTGATGACAACAAGGTTGTTGCCGAAACCACATTTGGCCTTCAAATCGATGGTGAGTATTGTTCACTGTAGAATAATCCTTCTTTTGCTTGCACTTTTTTCTGACTTTATGTCTTCAGTCGAGACTTGCATAACCCTACCGTGTAAGGTATAATTTACAAAACTAAACTTTTTTGCAGCAACTCGGATGATCAGTGGAGCCTCCAGCATTACAGCGGTTTCTTTCTTATTAGGACTTTGTGCCCTGGTGGCTCTACTCTGAGAATCGGGCCGCTCAATTCGGGTTCCCTATCAGACATGCACTCTGTCTATCCAACAGTTCATTGAACTGGTACCCCTCATGAGCTTACAAAGACTCATCACCATGGGCTGCCTCGTATTGTTTTTAAAATGCCACATTGTGTTGTAGTCCATCCCCTATTTTGAAACTGGTTCAACATGCGGTTCGGAGAAAATGTCATTTTCTACTTAGAATTTTAGTTGGTCCACACATTCCAATGTTTTATCCAAAGTCTCTATACACCGAAGCGAGAAGTTACATTTCCCAAAATCTGGAAACCTAAGATTTGTGAAAATGGAAGAACTAGTCGTCGGTCGACCATTCCAAATCAATTCTACACGGGCAGTGTTATCTAGATATTGAAAGTTTATTTTGTATTATTGGTCCCAATGAATGGTAGTTTTATAATGTATAAAATTCAAGCTAGGTGTAAATACAACGATGAACTCAAGACTACTACATTATTGTTCATACGAAACAGCGATCAAGTTGTTTGATCTACCATCGAAATTGGCATCATACTTCTATATTTTCAGCAGAAAGGCACTTTCCTTCGATTATATTTTCATCCAAACTTGATACAATACGATATCAATTCAGTTGCACCCATGTACTATGATGCGGCGTTAACCGGACCGGTAAGGTATCCGTTTTCCGATTCCTTAGGACAGCTTGTGCTCGTCAAATAGTAAAACTTCATCTAATCTAGTGATGGGGGAATGCTGTCTCTTTCTGATCCCAATTTTTCAGAATTTGAAAAGCTTTTGACTGGTCTTGATTGCTATATGCGCTCTACTTAGGCGGTGATCTGGATTCCATAGTGGAAATCTGTGACGCAGTAGTCATCAGTTTCTCATCGGTTTCATCCTGGCCTGATCTGGCGGTCATTGTGATTTCACCGCGCTTACTCAATTTACAGAATGACACGGATAGAGCTATGACACTGATCTGAATGAGAATTCCTATCAGCGGAATCACCCAGGCTGTACGATCCCGAACTCGAAGATAGTATTCACTGGATGTTGAGTTGTATGAATTACTGGCCACACATCGGTAGCTGGCTCGATGGCTGCGTGGGTGAATGTTATGTAGCTTTAACCTCGATATAACAACCCGGGTGTTCTGTTTGAGATGAATCTGTTCTGTGGCTTCAATCTCCACCCCTAAGCTGTTTGATTCGCTACTGAACTTCACTACAACAAAACCGAGAGTTGACCAGTAATACCCCATCACTTTCACATGGCCCAGCTGACTGCACAAGGAAAAGGAAAAACTATTGTTTGATGGTACAGCATGCATAGATCTGATGTCATTACTCACCGAACTGCAGCTTATTTTCCTCGGTATACATTTGACGAGGAGCAAAAAACCAGGTGACCATCGGTAGAGGCCAGGCATAGGCCTTGCATTCCATTATTAATGATGTTCCTGACATGTACTGCTCTCTCATTGGTTCCATGAATGTGGTTGGTTTTGCTGACACTGTGGTTTGGCGATATCCAATGACATTATCAGGAAATTGAACCTTGCACGCGTACACCCCGGCGTATGCAACAAGAGGATCGAGCAGTCGGTGCAAGACATGCTTAAACTCTGCAAGTGCCAAAAACCCAAGGTTTTAAGAATAGTGCAAAGTCTAAAGCTAAGATGCAGCTGAGTTTAGTCCGACGTGGAAATACAACACCCATTGAATAATCTGCATTCTGCTCTACCACACTCCACAGAGATTCAATTTGTGTCAGCGAGGTGTTTGGAGGATCCGAGAAGCCCGATCTTGTGCCCATTCATTAGTGGCACAGCATAATGTAGCATATCAAACCATGGAATCATACATCTATTCTACAAGAATTAACCTTCATAGTTGGTTTAATGACCAAAGCCACGTGGATTGTTCAGTGTCTCACCTGTGTTGGTAAACACTACGGAAACTGTCTTGCCATTTCTGTGCGTCTTCACTGATAATTGCTCATTCGACTGATCTTGAACAACTTTCCAGTCAGGCTTCTTAGCATCACCAAGGTTATAGACCCACTCAAAACTCACTGCATTATTGCCAGCTTCAAATTGACAATCTAATTGGAACTTCTGTGCTTCTATAACAATATGAAAGTGAAGGTTGAACGTAGGAGATATTCCAAGTGTAAACGAAATGGTAAGAATGCACTCATAGTATGACCATCATTTCAGTTGACGTAGGAGCTTCCTCTACACCTGCGGTCCCATATGCTTGATGAGGAATGACCCAATAGCGTGCGAGGGGAACTTGGCGACTCTAGTCTGTTTGCTTCCCATCTCCAGATGGACACTTGTTTCTTATTTGAGCAAAATTCTACCATAAAAATCATATTTAACGTACTTCCAGAAAGTAAGCACAAGGAAACTGCAAAGAGTTTCAACCGCACGCGCCGTGATTTTAACACTGGTGTTAGGTGAAACTGATACAATACTCCTACATTTCTCAAGCCCGTTCTTTTGGTATTCTTCCATTGCATTCGTCGGTTTTCGATTGGGGCGTTTATTAGAGGAGGGCCACAGATAGCTCTATGGGTACATTATGGACCACCCTGTTGGATTATTGATACTATTCATTGAAAGAAGATGATCTTATCTGATTCCCGTCTGTCTTACCTTGAGGTAGTACAAAGTCTTTGGTTGATTTGCCTTGAGCCCGGCGAAAATGAATCAATTCGTGGCCCTTAGTTGCATAATTGATTGTAATATTGAAGGCTTCAGGAATAGATAATCTCACATTATCATTTTTCAGCAGGACTTTAAGTCGACTCCGAGTGATGTAAAATCCTGTATGAGAGAAGACTCATAAACTGGATGGTTGTAATAACCTCTGTAGTATATATTTTGCTCACTGTTACCCATTGAACGCTGTGACTTATGACATGCTATTCAATAACTATTCCCTATTTACTTCCTACTTAGCTATTTCCTTCATATGCCTACCATCAGAAGAGACTGTTGTCAGGGGAATACCATCCATTTTGACTTGGATTGCTGACAGAGTATTTTGGTCTACTTCTGGATATAACTGTGTCTCGTCTTCAGTGAATACTCGTTCATATGAATCTCCAACAAAGAGAAGAATTGCATCCATCTCGACAGCATCGCTGATATAAAGCCCGACTGGGATAAAAACTAATACCACAATGAGGAATAGTCGATACACGGTCAAAGTCATCTGTAATAGGATTAACTTTAAGAGAAAATTGGTTTTCGACACCTATGTACTAACGTAATTCCCAGTCTGTAACAGAGTCTGCCTCTGGTCATTCGGTAAGTCACTCGACTCAGTCACTGCCAGAGGACCCAATGGAGAACGTTATGCAACGTGTAGTCAATTGATTTTAACTTAAACTTTTAATTTAAGTGAGACTAAGACTGAAATGAAAGAATGATTTGGTGGGTCGGTTACGGGTTAGTGAGTGAGTGACATGAATGATGAAGCGAGGCCTGACGGAGTGACACTGACTGCAAGTGCGAGTGTCAGTGTGAACACTTTTTTACTTAATTATGAGGTCCGTAGTCGAAGATGATGTGTAATTATAAACTTAAAGAAAAAGACAAACTACAAACCAAAGGTCTGAATCTGATTAGTATTAGTACTACTACTAGGACTAGGAGTACTAGTACTACTAGTACTACTACTAGTACTACTTTTAGTACTACTACTAGTAGTAGTAGTAGTAGCCATACGATACAATCATACATTAATCATCATACATGATTGATAATTGATTACTTACTTCATTCATTAGAATTTAGATTCATTAAATTAATTGATATTTGATAATGATATTATAATTTATATTGATACTCAACTCGGTCGCCTCCCCACGACTTCCAGTTCAGTGACATAATAATAACAATATAATTGAAACACTAAAACACAGAACGGCAAACCTGCAAGTGTAGTGGTAAATATGATATGCGTTATTCTTTATGCCTAGACTGAAAACTAGAACAGATCGTGTAGTTGTGTACTACTAAATAACTAATACCGCGTAAAGGTCTCAGGTAGTTGTGTGCTCCAGTCACGGGCTCTATCAGACGGGTTCTACCAGAGATATAGAACCGGAGATTGCGCCATGTATCATTGGATAGCCAAAGATCTCCTCTATCCAATCAGTGACACTGATCCAATGCAATCGATGGCGTTGACGTTGAACTGAACCTGTAGCAGCCAATAGACCAAGCTGTGAGGCAACAACTCCTGCCTTGTACCGGAAGAAGTGAAACCCATGCCAGAGTGATGCAGTACTGATGCAGTGTAAACCACTGTTCAGGGGGACACACAGGGATAGGTGAGGCTCAATCATACTATATTTGACATTGAGAACTTAATGACACATATACATTTACAACTCTCAATTTAAAGAACACCTCGGTCACAATGTTTTGTGTCCTTTAAAATGAATTTTCCTTTAAAGTAAGTGGGGCTTAATTTAGGTTTCCAGGTGTCCGTTGAGTTGAGAGTTCGCTTGAATTGGGTTCCTTCGAATTCAGAGTTTACTGTATTTGGTTTTGATAACCGAGTGACCGGCCTGCAGACAAGTGTGTGTAACTGTATATTGGAAACCAGGCTAAACCGCGGAGCTCCGTGGGCTAAACAATAGTGGTGAAGCATGAAAAAGAGCTCTGTGAGCTGCAAACTCTAGGCATTATGTTTGAATATGATGAGCCTATTCAACCTGGGCCTTTCTGAGGCTTGTTGCCCTGTATATAATCGGAGCTCAGAAGCAACTGGCGTAGATTTGGGTGGCACTTTAAGACAGGCTTAGCCATCACAACTTTTAATAAAGCTTCCGCGTGCCCGACTACCCTGAACAGCGCATCGGTTGGCTTGGTCAGTCATAACCAGTCTAAAGCAAATAGAATGGCAAGTAATACACCCAGTCATTTCTTGTACGGCGGATTTTTGGGCGCTAGCAGAAGAGTGTCTAAATTCACTGCCAACTTTTATTAAAGTGGAGTACATGTCTAAATGTAAGATGGTTTGGAAATGCTTTGGAGGTACACAATTGTTACCATACAGTTCTGACTGATGTTAAAGATCTTGAGGCGGCTTAGCCTGGTCCATTCGCTAGCAGTTTAAAACGAATAGCTACGCTGTTACTGAATGCCTGCTGAATTACCAAGTTGGTGTTGCCCGCCTCTAATACAGAAGCCATTGGTGAGGCAGACAAGATGACTTTATGAGACAACACCACTCTCAAAATAAATTATACACGTGAAATATTTTTGTATATGATATGCATGATCAGGAATGATCCGCCTAAAAGCTGCTGGGTATATCACTTACTTTTGCTGACTGATTATGGGGCCTTGATTATTGATAATATCATGAAATTCAAGGTATGCATGATCCGTCTGGTGGTTTTATCCAAACAAGTGCATACTAACAGTGTATCGATCAGCGATAAAGTACTAGAGACCTGTAAGCATCGAGTTTCTTTAGGGGATGATAGTCGGTAGAATTACTATATACAATTATTCTTCAACCTGTTGAATTTATTGCTCTCAGCATAACTGATTTTAGGTATGTGATCATTTTTACTTTTGTTTTCTCAAACAGCATGAATCATATTATTTATTTTAGGAACAAAATCGCAGAAGAAAACTTATGAAACAGCGCAGCTGACTGCAGTAAAGTGTGAGAAAGGTGTTCGATGCTTACCAGAAACTGCTGAAGCGCTTCACAGTGGTTCGGGTACATTTCATCTGCCGAAAGCACCGGTGGCTTCTTCAGCAGCGGATGCAGGGCAGCGGCTCGATGGGGAGCAAAAGCACAGTGACGCGCTCCATGGTCACTCTCATAAGATAACCATTAAATATTAAAATAAATATGTATTGATAAAACAATTGAATAGAACTATACCATATTGCTTTGTATGTGCCAGCCAGGCTTCAGGATTACATGCCATGATGCCAGTACTAGCAAGCTATTTTGTATTAGAATTCAAGGACTTGCAGGTGTTTGCCATGCCAAAACACCATCCGATTAAAAAATGGCGTTTTATTCAATTTAACATTCCAGTGCCTCTTAAATGGTACTCATCAGAAAAAACAATCTCTCTTCTACACAAATATGTTTGAACCATCAGGATCCAAGATTGCATTCTGGAGGTATGATGTCTTTGATGGTCAGCAAGACCCAGCAACCTCCATTGATAACGCATAGACAATATGGGGGCATGGCTTAGCAAGCGGAGCTTCCTGGACCCAGGTAACCGTTTATATACAGAGCAATGAATGACGTGTCTCTGCTTCTATGTCTCTGGCCCCACGTGGTTGGCCCCAGTCGCAGTGGCCATCCCATCTTGTTTCGTGGGGGAATGTCATTTCTCTGTTCTTTTATGTTTCTGATCAGGAACTTTTTTGGTTCTGATCAGAATTGTCAACTGGCCAATAGGATGTCGCCTTGATAAGGATGATACCAAAATTCCGTGGGATGAAGTGAAACACGGAAATGAAATGAAATCTATAGCCAGGTCACTTGGCTCTTCAGCATGTGGTGAGTGGTGAACGAGAGAGAAGTACTCCACTGTCGTCTGGCTAGGTGAAATCGTGGAATCTTCTTCCGTGGGTGAAATCTGTGAAAGTTCTTGGCTCCCAAAATTTTTTTTATGGAAAAGCCAATTTTTGTATCGGCTAAGCACACACAAGTGTACACGAGCGGGTCCCAAACGTTATTATATCATCGGCTAGCCTGAAGCGTCTCATCTATATTGTGAAGGTTTAATCAATCAGTCTTAAAAATCGCCTAAAGTCATAATGGCATGAGTAAGATCTGCGTCTGTTTTTTATAAGCATACTTGGTGCCGGAATAACCCTTTTTTAGTATGGATAGAGCATATGACTAGCATCTATTTTAGTGTACCAACTATAAATGTGATGAGCTACGCATTAGGACCATTCATAGTTGTAAAGGATCGCCAAATTTGGCTTTCAAATTTGACTCATGGTCGATCTTTCTAGTGCCCTCATGACTCGAAAACTTCTTTTTGAGCTGGCAAGAACTGTGGAATAGATGTCAGGCTATTCAATGATGTGTAACAGTTCTGCTACATATTAATGGGGGTTTAGCCGATGTGAAAATAGAATTTTTCATATATGTGATTATTGGCGCCCAGAAAGTTTCACCTATTTTTTAATCAGCGGCAATACTTCCTGGTGGCTCATTGGATACATGAAACTGGATTGGGCTTGACAGGCAGGGTGTGGCCTTTGTTCACACTGATTTATCCAATATATATGTTGTCAATTGCCAAAGACAAAAATTACCTACTATTACTGACCTGTTGCACGCATACTACCTACTGAACGCATTATATTTCCAGGTAGAGGCGACCGGAAATTAATTATCCTGGACTATAAATCAGGTATAGATCCATATTAGATGACAACATAAGACTGTACATCTTTGATGCTTGATTTATTACCATTAAACATGACTTACACACAAAACCCAATCATAAACTTCAATCTGGATTGCTCGCTTTAGTAGCCTACTTAGGTTTTGTGTACTGTAGGGTTATTCAGCTTAGTTTCGACCCAATCAACACCAGAGTCATCAGATCCAATGGTGCCTAGGTGCCCTAACAATTCATTTGCACTTTCAAAGCTCTCCGTTGCCCTATTTTGCCGACTTTTTCCAAACTTAAAAGTTATTACAGGGTCACTATGTTTCGACGAGGCCATGGTTTTATCCAGATGGATGTTTTTGTGTAGAGATTCCTGGGAATAACATCTTGCCAGAGCCTTTCTTTGTGCAGCTGTGGGTATATTAGACCCCACAGTTGAAACCTGAGATTTTTTAGACTCGTTTACGATGACCATCATATCTGCGCTGGGAGGCAGCATTTTTATGGTTGGCGGAATTGCCTTTTCATGCCTTCTCACTTTCTTATTAGGACACATCATCACACAAGTGAAGATGATGAAGATTTGTATGAAGATGCCGAGTAGCGGAATTATCCACGCATTCTTATCCCTTATACGAAGTTGTAACACACTCGATGTCTCATCATATTCATTAGAAGCTCGACATTGGAAGTTACCGCGGTGATCATTGATATGAATATCTCGCAGATTCAGTTTAGATATCAGAATATTACTGTTATCTTTATTCATCTTGGTTGTTTCCAACGTTATGTGAGAACTTGCTGTCGCATCTACCTTCTCTAAAAAAGAGCAGCTACAGATATCGGGCAAGACCCAGTTATAACCGTGTTAACTATAGTATAGCAAAAGATTCCTGCTTGAGGGATGAGAAAGATTCGGGCTGACTGAATGGGAGAAGATAGAATTTTCCAAAACATTATCAACATATCGACAATAAAGAATACAATGGGTTCAATATGTTCATAGGATTGAAAAGCCATACTATATCCAGAAGTAAATGCGGTCACCATGTACACACGCCATATCAAGGCAGTACGAAACAGAAGTATAATACTCACTCATTTTAATATCTTCCTCTTTAGTATACATTTTCCTGAGCCCGAAGAACCACTCTATGGTAGGTGGCGGCCAGCCCAACACTTTGCACTCAATCTCCAGCGATTGCTCAGTCAGATAGTGCTCCCTGGTTGGTTCTATCCATAAATACGGCTGGCTGAAGATATAGGTGTAGCGATATCCCACCTCATTATTACTGAATGTGATCTCACACGCGTACTCACCCGCATAAGCAGTGAGCGGTTCAGGGTTTTTATATACAATGCTCTCCAATCCTGGAAATCAAGAGTGGACATGTGGACAGTCTGGACAGTATGATCAGTTTGTTTGGACTTTTTGGTAGTTATGACAACAGATAATGAAATAGTAGGGGTTATTAACGATTTGCCAGATGATAACTTTCTGAACCTATATGTATCTATATTCTCGAAATAAATTTATATATGATAATAAAAAGGTCATTTGGGTGAAAGCGGTAGCAGATTGTTAGAGGGAGTCTGTTTAATTTAATAAAAGAAAATTGAGATGAGTACTTGCTGCATAGTAACACTCTCGAATGTATTCTGCATTATATGTTGGGGACGATTACATGAGTTTCAAACTGAAACATTATTGTGAATAGATTTGCCGAGGATTCGAATGTTTTCACCATCTTTAAACAAAAGCACCAGGCTTAATTTACTCTGGTAAAAAAGGTTCGCATATATATGATCAAATTGTACACTATGGTACTGGCATGCCAATTTAAAACAACTAGGTAAGGTCTATAAGCACTCATCAGCAGATTCCACCCAGACAAGCTGGCATTATATGTCTATGGTGTCTAGAAGACACTGTGTGCCACTTCTGATATGAGGCAGTAACGACCAAAGTCTGGTCAACTTTACATCACTGAGTATATAGACATAACCGCACAGGCTGGGGAGATAGCCACTCTCCATCTCCAGACTCCTATGTGGATACCTTTATAGCCAGTCACATTCAATGCATGAAAGGTGGTTACTAACAGTACTAACAGTATAAAATTCCCATAATTAGGTCATATGGCAGCCGGATTTACCAGTATTGTTAAAGGTGATGGTTTGTTGCCTTTCTTTCTTTTGACTTGTGACTGATGCTTGGCGAGAGGAATGGTCCTTTACTTCCACCCAGATAGGGTTGGATAAGTTTCCTGTGTTATATATCCAACGAACGGCTTCAGCACCAGACTCGGTGGATGGTTCACAAACCAAGCTAAAGTCACGAACGCCTGAATAAGAAAAAGGTGGAATTTAATTTCATTCTGCTGCTCATTTAGGATGAAGAGCCAATGAGATGCTGGTGATGGAGGATGAACATAACAAGTGCACACCAGTGCTGCTAATGAAAACAAAACCCCATACATGGTTGAGAAGCAGAGAAGGTCTTCATCAACTATCCGCGCAGTTAGATTCAGTAAGAGCAGACCCACTAAAGGAAAAATCCCAATTGCACAATAAATTTAGATTACATCATGCACATCAAGTCAAAGGATGTCTGAGACCAGACCAGATCTCAACAATATTTCATTAAAATTTTTCTAATATTTCATTAAAAGCTTTTGTCACAAACAGGATATCAATGTGTGGGAGTAATTGCATTTTGCCAAAAGAACACGCCGCATTTATCGGGCCAACTATTTTTTTACTGCACTGTAATACCCATACCTGCTTCCAATTTGAAGTCTTTGGTGGCTACCCCCCAAATCACTTTGAATGTAATGCTGTAATCTCCTTTTGAGGGGTAGGAAACGGTTATTGTGAACTGTGCCATTTGCGTTGTATCATCCATTTCTACACCATCGTTCTTCATGTAAATAGTATCACCTTTGTCTTCTATGTAGAAACCTATAGGATGACCAATGTCACCTACCAATCCCATCCATAATTTTACCATATGGGATATTTTGGGAACAGAACATGGTTTACAATGATTGGCCTCTCAAGCGCTGCTAGCAGTAGTCTCTAGTAGAGCCTGTTAAAAAAATGTTTATTCACGATTTTACAAAACAGTTGTGGCCGATTGGCGGTCTCACAGCATCCCGCTGGGTTGCTTACACGAGTGGCCATCGTTGAAAATGACGCTCACTCTCCTCTGCGCCAGCGGTGGGTAGTGGAAGCTGCATTCACTATTTTCTCCCAGTGAGAGAGAGAGAGTGGTCCCCAATAATAGTAGATTTCTTTTTACAACAGAGGGCTTCCGCTTTTGGTGTAGGTTACGGGCAGACTCAATCAAGCGGGGGATTAAAAGCTATGCTATCATCGCCCTCTCAACGCTAGAAAATATAGCGAGTGCGGCGTTCGCTCTTCACCGCTGGTGCGTGCCCTTGTAGCAGATTTTCAGTAGATGTCACGCAGTCACCCTTCAGTTTAATATGCTACCATTTTATAGGGGTAGGGTAGCTTTACATGAGTCTGGACTAAAACTTAATGTCAGGTCCGGGTTTTGATAACAAACAACCTTTTTGAGTAGACAAAAAAATCTTGTTCTGAATCGCTTACCATGTGTTTTATTCACAGTTGAAAGCTGCGTAGAATTAAGTTTGATTGAACTGCTCCCTTGAAACTCTCTCAAAAATGAATCACCAACAAACAGTACAGTCTGTGGCATCTGCTCTGATCTGACAAGGGTCAGGAGAACTAGAGTCAGTGAGGTATGCAGAACTGATGTCGTCCTTAACCACCTCATCTGTAGCAGAGAATAAACAATTCATGATATGACTGTGGCACTTAGGCTTGATTGTTACATGGTATTGGTTTCCTATATGTAAAGTAAAGCTTGAGAGGGGGCTGTTAAGGTGCCTTTTCACTCCGCTGTACGTCTCGCCTCGGACCGGACGCTCAAGACAGACGTCCGACCTCCAGAAATGGAGTGAAAAGGCCTCATCCGATCGACCTCGGACGCTCTCTTGGACATCCGACCGTTTGTCTCTCAGAGACAAAATGAGTCTGACGTCCGACTCATCAACCAATCAAATGATCTTCCATGGAGTACCTAGCAATGTTCACTTGTTTCCGGTCTCACTCTAGGATCATTGGAAAGGGAAATTTGTTTGATTTTGCAAAATATTCACTGGAATAACAGCCAGATGTTGCACTGGACAGAAAGGCAATCTGTAGTGAAAGAATTGAATAGAGAGTTGACTTTCTCTTGAAGTTATGAGCAAAGAATGGTTGTCATTTCCGGAAACACAGGTGCGGCCCCATTGATTGCCTCCGAAGTAATTCTGGATCGCGCATCCGACGTATCTGTTGGGAGTGAAAAGGGGCCTCGGATCTAAGGGCCGATGCCACATCAGACGCAAACTGCGTCTGGTCCGAGGCTAGCTGACCGGACGTCCGATGGAGTGAAAAAGTACCTTCAGTATGTCAGTATGGGCCACACAGCGTATTGAATTGGGCTAAAGTGTGTCATATAACTGCAAATTGCTTGACAGCATTAAAAAACTGGATAGTGTTCATTGTTCATTGAGTAACCTAATTTGCCTACGAAGTTGGAGGAAAATGTTCTACAGTAGGAAAATTAGGCATAAACATCTCAGCACTCAGATGTTGGGGGTACAGATCACCCAGCATCCTCCTGATCAAATATACTTTTTTGGGGCCCTGGCTCCTGTGTCTTCGCAGATGACACGCAATTAATGATTAATTAATTCAACATCACGTTTTAACTTTGCATCCAAATTCACAACTGTGTGTCACCACCACCATAGGCAGTGTCTAAATCTGCGAAGACACAGGAGCCAGGGCCCGAAAAACTATCAGTCATTCAGTGTAGCTCACTAGCTGTACTTAAGTCTTATCCTAACAGTAGCAATGTTACTCCATATAACTATAAGCATTAGTGCCTAGTGAAAAACTTAGTAACTACTTCCCAACTAGTTTATTAATAATTAATTCCCCTAGCGCTCCGAACCGTGACTAAAGTACTAACACTAGTTCAGTTGCAACTAACTACCAACTAAGTTCTAGCTCAGTTCGATTTCGAGTCGAAGTTCTAGTTCCAAGTTTTACTTTTAGATAAAACTGATGAAATAGCCTACCTGGAGCAGATAAAGTGTGCTGAAAAGAGCGAATGGCCCTTTTAGTTTTATAGTTCTAAAAGTTGTTGTCTGTGGGGCACGGCATCCAAGTCATTTCTTTAGTTGTGAAGTTTCTATCATTTTTTCTTACCACCGACGTTCCCCGGAGGTAGATTGGCTGCACGGGGATCGCGCCTAAAACGTCACAAACAGCCTTTCTTGGGGCAGACAACTCCAACTACCAACGTTTCCCTTCTCTAGACTTCTTCGGATCGCCATGCACCCGCCACATACCGAAGAGCCAGGCCACCCGTTCAGTAGCTAGGTGATTTGCCTTGTCAAAAGGTCGGAGTTGGGGGTGAAGCGCCAATTGTCAATGCAGGAGAAGAATCAAAGTCGTCTGGTGTGGATTGTACTAATCACTAGGCAATTTTTACTCTAGTAAATCTGCAAATTTGAACGTAGCGCGAACTGAAGATTTGGATGTATCACATGTAATATCGGTTTTGCCATATACAGCCACACCATCAGAGCGGGGAACAATCAGCTGGCACCAACTGTGATAGTAATTTTCAACGCTGTGACGGCTGCGATAATTACGTTATGCTTTAGCTCCCACAGATAGTACATTGATCACAGAAGATGATGAGCAAAATAATATTTTAATCTGTGAAAAAGACCATTCTTAATACATGCATGTGGCTACACAGATGATAAATGGAAATGTTTACAAATATAGATGGATTCACTATGCAATATGAGAAAAATAATACAAGCAATCTGTATGAACCCAGATACAGAATATAGCCCCCATTACAATAACTATGTCGGGTGAGTCAATGATAGAATATACTGGTGACTATACATGCAGTTCTGTGTTGCATAGTATTATATCTACAAAGGTTGTCCGCAAATCCCTCAATTAAATCAGCTGGTAAACTACAGTTAGACCCAGCATTACATTATCGACTCAAACAAAAATGTCTTTCTTACAGAAAAATAAGGGCGCTATCTCGTTAGTAAATCTAAAATGATAATGCGCATGTCTGCATTGAGCGGGCCAAAAGAGTTCACTCCAAAATTTGACCTCAACTGAAACTACAGTCATTAAAAAGCTCAAGGAATGAACAAAGAGTGACATTATAATATACAAATTGTCCTAGTTGGTATCACAGTAACATAACGCAGTCCCGTGGATGAGACCACACTGTGTAGGGTTCACGCACCCCAGTCGCTGTCGTTGACGATCATTCCAACAGATATCACATTCGTCACAAGCTCATCTCTGGGATACTCACAGAGTAAACGCCTCACCACCTCGCCGCTCTAATTCCACCGACAGCAGTCGGTACTACGCTAACGAACCGAAACCTATCACGAGGCCGGTGGGGCTGGCTGGTTTCAGTGAGCCGCCGCTGTTACCAGGGGAGACGGGGGCATAGTCCTCAGCTGAGCCAAATGGTGACACTGGTGGGTCTTCCTGCTCCTCACTTGACAGCAGTTCCATCTCCTCAGTGTTGGCAGGTGAACCCTGCAACAAGACGGGTGTAAGTGAGTGACCAGTGGGAGTATATAGTGCCAGGATTGATGGTAGAGCTCTACCATATACCGTACTCACCGGCCCAAGCTTGCAATCAGATAGAGACTTCCTGCTGCTGGCGGCGCTAGTAAATGGCACATTCTTGTCAGCATCTGAGTCAGCGTCAAATGTCTCCTAAAAAAAAACCTTGAACATCTTTCGAACATTCAACAAAAACCCAGCCACGCCCATATAGACAGAGATAATAGGTCTATTCGCGTGGTTTCAATCAGTCGCAATCAGAAATTTTCAGGACTTCGCAATCACACGAACACACGGTCGCAGTTTCAATACCGTCAAAGTTGTCCTCCCTCGACTTATTCTCATCAATTAGAGCCGAACGATTGTTCGCGATTCGTTATTTCAACATAGCAATCAAATCTCTTTGCCTTAACCTTGACAATACATCACTTTCAATTCCAAATTTCTGTTCGCGTGATTTCTGTCGCAGCTTTCGGGATACTTTTAAAAGCCGTACTTTTTGGTCGCAATTTTGAACGAGTTGCTAAGTTAAAACTGCGACCGGAAATGAGTTCAGTCGCAAAAGTAACCGATCACACTAATGCACCTAATGTATTGTAACTCAGTGGTGACTGACACTATGGCTCAATCTACAAATTGGCATAATCTTCATTTGCTAACTGGGGCACAGCAACATTTTCTAACCAGTTCAGGGGCCAATCACCGATTGCACTACTCTGTATCATGTATTATATTGCTGTACCAAGCCAAAACTAAACCATACAAATCCACAGCTGTATAAACACAGACCTGTTGCACTACATTGACGAGTCCTTTAAACTTTGGCTTGACGGGAGCAGAGTCAGTGCGTAATGCTCTCATTTGCGTCTTCACTTTAGTGAGCATCCATTCAGGAATAGTAAACCCTTTGAGGTGGTTCATTTCCAGAGCAGAGTCCCTGTAATGAAAGAAATGATTGGGTCTTTGATACATCTTATTTATTAGGAGCGCCCCATAGAAATATGACCTCACCTTACATACCCAAAGCCTTCACTAATTGAACTCGAGCTGACATCTAATAGCAAAACAGGACAGGATCCTACCATCTATAGAATAGAAAATCTTCAGATTTTAGCATTAGTTGTTAGTATGTGGAAGATGTTTGTTTTGGTCTTCAATGCGATATTGTATAGGAGGTAGGTAGTGTTTGATGAAGTCATGAACACCTCATAGTTAGGAAACTTGCTATCAATGGGACAGTACGAGTTTCTAAACAATCTGTGAGCAGCTAATAATCACCCTCTGTGACTGAACAGGACCAGCAGGTGGGTGATTGTGTTTACCGATTTGATTTTCAAGCAATTTTCAGTGACTTGATATATATTTTTGAGCAAAAAGTAATTTTGTTGATTATGGCAGTCAGTGAGTTTGAGATGTGTTGCGAACTAGGATGGAATTGGAATCCACTACTAAAAGAAAAACAGCAGAACAGCTCACTGCACCCTTCTACTAAATATCAGACTGCTTCCCACAGATGGGCTGTGTAAATGAGGTGCTTACTTGTATTCATCGCTTCTGGCTAGGTACTCAATATCACCTACAATCATCATGTACGCCTTGCCACCTGATCCCGGCATCTTGTTGTTCTCAAACAGCCACTGTTTATCATCTTGATCGCCGGAGTACTGTAGTCAGACAAAACGAAATCCTAAAACAGCTGCACAAACTAAACCTGACAACGATGGGCACATTTTTCCACTGTGTGCTCTATAGTAGGCCCCAAGCATAGCTCCAGGTTACATAATAACCTTTCAAACTGCCATGGACCAGTTAAAAACAAAGCCCACGGTTTCCCCCCCCCACACTACATGATGAGACGAAGCATCAAGGTATTCCACAAGTTCCCAGCATAACCATTGACCTGTAATCCAACAGACACTGACAATCAACTTACCTTGAAAATATCTGGATGCTTTAAATAGATTCTCCCTCTAGTTGCTGCCAACCCAAGCACTCTACAAACAGGAGTCGTGCAGAAGCAAACATATTATTTTGATGTAAAATCGCCACTGCCACGTATTTGACCATTCTATTTTAACAACTCTCTTCAATTTCGACCAGTAACTATAAATTAACTTGAGGGATGCCTCGATGTCTGGGTTCGAACTAATGAACCAACAAATACAGCCCAAAAGCTCAACCTCTGAACAATCTCTGATAGAAGCTCAAAAAGTCATGTGGAAGACAGTGCGATCATTCAAGGTATTTTGAAGACTCAGTAAAAGAAGCGCCCCCTTGTGGACGTCTGTTGTCAGTGACATTCGGTAATTGAGGGTAGGAAATTATTAAAGGTCACTCACTTATTCGCCTTGGAGCCCATGATAAATAGCGAGTCTGGTTTGAGTCTGTCTGGATCCCAACGAGGTCCCTCTCGCTTCACTGGCTCATTCTTGGCAAGGCCAGAAGTACCAGATGGCTTCCCTCGTTTCTAATGAATACAAAACATAGAGTTATCCTCACTCTAGCACATAAATTAACCTCTTTCTCATAGCACTAGTTTGAGTAAGCTGCAAACCACCCATGGCCTCAACTATGATACTGACAAACATATATATATGCAGTGTTAACCTAACACAGAAGCTAATCGCTGTGTTCACGGAAAAAAGGATTACGGAAAGGAAACACGACTGTTTAGCATAGTAGCAGTTAGCTATTGTATGGACTGGTTTTTGACTAGTCAAATCTAAGCTGGCCAAGTTATATGTACCAAATCAAAAACAGGACACAATTTAAGCATAGCACTATGCTCTGATGAAATTATCTTACAAACCCAAGCACTCAACCACCATCACCTGCATCACACAGCTTTAGTGCCTTACATTTCGTTTCATGTAGCTGCCGGCATCTGAATCAGTGTCTGACGCGGCTCCAGTTTTCCTCTTCAGTCGACTGAAGGGCAGCTTCGGTCCCTTCTTGTCACTGCTGACGCTGCCGGCCTCTGAGAATGTGTCACCAAGATCAGGTGTCATACTCCGCGATCGCACTCCGTTACTACCCATATACATTCGACTCGCCTTCAAAAACACAAACCCAATTGATTTTCGCAGTAAAATATTGCCGTTCTTTGTCTCATTTACGGTTATAATCGGCGATTATACCAGCTTTTCCCGCAGACACTTACCAATGGAACTGAACAGCGACAAAGCCATGCAGACTAAACACACTCATTGCATACACACAGTTTTGCACATGAAATAGGTTTGCTTTATCTACAAAGAACAGAAAGATGGATAGTCTAAGATGTCTATTTTCTCACCTCCTCCAGAATTTTTCTGCAGATACACTGTATGTGTTCCTCACTGACGCTGGTCTGTCCATTGTTATCCTTGATATTCTCCAGTGCCGGTCTGAAGTATGTGTTTACATACTGGTCTATGATGGCGTGTACCTCGTCATTGATAGTATTCTGTATCACTTGTCGTAAGATGTCTAAAGACTTGGCTGAACTGGTGATGCAGGTTGCCCTGTGTGAGAACCATCCAGATTATATACACATGAATAACTTAATACCTACAAAGCGGATCTATAAATTCGCCCGGCGGGGGGCGGAACATCATGAAAAATTAACGGACATGGATAACAATGAGCATTTGGCCACAGGAGGCACATAAAGTTAGATGTTTTTATGATGATTCATTCCATTTTAAAGATCTTCAATTCAAGGGATACTATAATCCAGATTTGAAACTTCAACACTGTCATTAGCTTCAGGAATGGCTGTATAAGCCTTGCTGAGTTGGCGAGGCTATCAAGTTACCTGGCACGTTGCATGGCTATAGAACGAGACCTGTATGAGGAGGCATATGGCGTACTAGATGGAAAATTATTCAGATTGTGAATTCTCTGGCTGTAAGACCTGGCCTAAAAGAAAAAGGAGAGATGCGTTCACTATCTATACCCAGATTCACATCATCATCTCTTATTGGCAAACACCAGAGTATTTCAGAGTATTTAATCTAACGCACACGTATACCAGTTTTTCTGTACAATGAAAGTAGCTTCACCCTGACAGCAAGGCACACTGGGGTCTTGATTATTAAAACAACTATGCAAAAGTGGAAAGCTTGATTATGTGATGAACAATAAATAATGAGCTCCAAGAGCTCACAAACAACAAGCAAATCCATGAAAGCATCGGGTCAGGATTTAATTCACAGCCCCAGGAACTCATTACAAAAGCTGACAGTGCCCATTTTGTTTACTAATGGTTGTGACAAGCCTGAGATCTCTCAAATCGGTCATACATTGGTCAATTCTGCCGCACATGAGAAAGTGTTGCATATCACAGACAGCATTAAGGCTTCAAGCGAGAAAAGGAAAACCAGCTAAACACATGCATCACCATGACTCACCAATGCCGCCTTGTTAAAGTCTGGAGGACGGTGAGGTTCTGCCTTGACTCGAGTAGCACCGTCCTGTGCTTCGGTTTTGTTAAGTATTCCTAATTCCGAACTCGCTATGTTGGCCAGCATCTTCAACTACAAACACCCCCATTGGGAATTACAAGGCAATGTGACCGAGACAACAAGCAAACAAATGCGGAGTAACATTGACCCCTGGGACCGGTGATAAGGAAAGGACGAAAGCGTGTGGGACTAAGTACTTTTGTACAGAGAGAATTACCCCAGATTCCTGATAACAAAGGCCAAGCTGAGCTAAAGTGAAGGACACAGAAATCGCAGACTAAGAAAGCTACCGGAGCTGTATTTTATTGAATTAGGTTGGTCAATCTGGGTAACTAAACTTGTGAGATATGCCATTTTAAAAGCTCTCATTTTCAGGAGCCAGCCTCCGTTTTCAGGAGCCAGCCTCCATTTTCAGGACCCAGCCTCCATTTTCAGGAACCTCAACAAGAGGCATTGTCAAAAGACAACAGCATGCTGCTCCTCCTATCAGTATAACTCAAACCAAATAGCAGGCGAATAAGTGGGTCCCGTTCGGATTCTCCACACACGTCATCTAGCTTGTCTGTTGCCTACCTCTTGGTGTGGGGACGGTTCAGGTACTGGTATACTGCTGTTCACTCTGTGATATTTTTGAAACACGGGACCGAGGTCGTGGTTGGCCGTACTGGATTGTGCTGTGACATGATTGTATAGACTCTGTGGTGGCATGTGTGCTGAAGATGACACGGCCAGCATTTGCTGAAATGCCAGCTCATTAGCCTCCCGCACGGCCTCCTGCTGGGCGTGCGCTGCCATAGCCGCGTGGTGCTGCTGAACCGCTGCGACTGTCGCCGCCTGTTGCTGCTGCTGCATCATCTGCAGCGCATTCAACTGTTGTAGATGGTTAGCCAGTGATGTCTGTGTGTCTGACTGACCATAGCCGGATGACTGCAGCAGTGGGGGTGGTAGACTGGGTGCTAACGTCGTACCCAGGAAAGGTCCGTTAGGGATAGTCAGGTTATTGTTGGAGAGAGGCAGGCCAGGTCGGAGTACCTTCATAAGCTCGGGTGGGACACCAGCATGCTGCAATAAAAATCAACCGAGTGAACCATTGAGTACTCTACTATAAAAAAACCAAAAATTACCTGGTTAAAAATGTGTGATTTCCTTTACCCGTTCCCATTACCCGTCTACATCTTGTATCTTGTTTGGGCTTTTCAGTAACAAAAGACCACAAAGTCACATCATTAGTCAATCTAGTAGCTAAACCTTTTTACTTTTCCCAGTGCTGGGAATAATCGCAAACATTTCAAACTCCCGCCTTTTGGCTAAACATTAAGAATAAATAAGCAGTGGACAGGATATTCAAAACCACCTGCTTAGCATTCGGATTTGATTGAAAACACACTGGCTACCTCTATATTATGGTGTTTTAGGGTTCACAAGCATATGTACTCACCGGAAACACTTGGGCACGAGGAGGTGTCATGCTGAAGGATTCCCTGCTGCTCGGCCGGTCTATAGTCAATAGGCCACCATGTGCTGGGGATCCGGCCGAGTGTAATGAGAGGTGCGGCGACGGTGTGCCGTGTATCCTAAGCTGAGGAGAGGCGGCAACATGGCCGAGTAACTGCAACCCTGTATAAAACACCACACATCTCTAGGTTCCAAATGGAGATATTAAGACAAATAAACACAGGGTGTCAGTAAGCCGGGAGATCTGACCTAATACCTATGGGTAATTAATTACATTGACAGATAAATTTCGGTATAGATTGGGTACAGTGGTTGTTACGCCCTCTATTACTCAGAGGCATGCGTCTGTCTGCCAGCACCTGTAGGGAACCTCAACATCACTTGTCGGGTAGAAATATGCGAGGATTGGCACAAACACTTGTTTGCAGAAAACCAGTCGTATGCCAACAAGGCATCTGGCGTAAAGAAATCCACATGTTCTATTGGGATAATAGGATTACAGGTAACACCCTGTTTGTACTGGTGCATACATTTTTTAGATTATTCGCATCATACTGACATACTTCTTGCGCCTATTTTAAGGAGCAGAGGAGAATGCATGACCTTGAATAATGTCCATTGCCACAGGGCTCTCGCAAGCGCCGGTTATAAATAGCAGCAGATGTACGTCAGATAAAAGTAGCAACAGTATGCAGGATGAATTTCGTATATGCCCATTGGAAGCCAGTCTAAAGCATCCGATTGTGCAGGTTCATCACAAACCACCAAATATGGTTTGATGCACTGTTATTCTAAATAACCAACTGAAAATTTGATTTCAGCATTATTAATGCTAATGAAAATCGCTTGGCTACCCATATAAACGAAAATTACTTTTTTTTAAAATATGGGTTTGTATTATTCATGAATTCACATCGTTACACATTATAGGCCTATTCTTGAAACTGGGATAATGGGGACAACGAATATAAGGTGCATTCGCGTGCTTGGGTTTTTAGCGACCGAAGTGGACTTCGGTCGCCAGATTGCGCAAGAGCGCGACCCAAAAGTGCGATCCAAAAAAGCATCTTTTACTCCCGATCTGCGACCGAAGCACGCAAACAGAATTTCGCAACCGAAAGTAGGAGCTACCGTAGTAGTTTAGGCAAAGAGGCTTGATTACTTTGTTGAGATAACGAATCGCGAACGATCGTTCGGTTCTAACCGATGAGTTAAAGTTGGGAGAGGACAACTCTGACCCGATCAAAGTCCATCCTGAACTCAACAGCGTTTCCTCACCGCGACCGAAATATTTCCAAAAATAGTGTCGCGAGCATGCGAATGCACCTTATAATAATTAGGCTGGGACGATAGGTAGCGTCCCAAGTGAATTTTCATTGTGGTCAGTGTAGTCAATGAAACTTCCAATGTGTTATGTAACAATTCGTAAGCCAGAGGTAAAATTTCAAGTTGAACCTGATATTTTTCCTCCCGGTTATCGTCCCAATTTTGAGATCAGATCAGCAAAATTTTCCGTGTTTGGTTGGGACGATGGCCATCATCCTGGTTTCGAGAATAGGCCTGATTTATTTACCCAAAAAGAGTTTTAAACACCTCCCATAATTAAAGAGTGATTCTATATGGTTACCACAGCCTAGACCACATTAAACAGAAAATAAATTGATGTTCTTTATCATTGAAAGTGTAGACCAGTCAGAAACAGAAGGCGTCCTCACTCAATTACTTCACAACAATTTTAACTGGAACCTATCAAACATGTTTTATAGTGCACGGGTAAACATTCTCCAATGAGTCCAGCGCTTTCATCATGGTAAACTCAGTCCGAGTTGATACAAATCACATTGAGGCTGATAAAACTTATGAAAAGTCTATCAGGTGAAAACTTGGGGATTTTGTCGGAACACGGTCAAAGTCATGGACGGATTTAAAACAAAGCCTTACCTTAATAATGTTATCCAGGAAAAATAAAATTAACCTAGCGTAGCCCCCACACACACTTACATGTGTCTTAATGGCAAATGCTCAATCAGATCAAGTGCTGAAGACATATGATTAAGGTGATTCGTTCAACTCGATAAAGTTACATGTGAGCATACCTGGTGAGGAGCGATGGTCTGGTAAATGCATATGCGCTGGTGGTGGTGTGTGTAGTGGACCGGAACTGGCACTGTGAACCTGAATATGTGGTGGGGGCGGTGTATGACCGAGATGTGCCGGAGGTGGCGTCGTCGCAAGGTGGTGTGTCAATTGGTGGGCTGGTGGCGGCCTGCAGTGAAAGAACACATTATTCATAAATACTCGCTTAAATAATAATCTTTCTCCCTTAAGTGGAGTTTACACAACGGCAACCGTCCGGTTGTTGCTTAAAACTGCTC
>Ga0224511_10000057_pt1 | contig 36311 bp, 25 predicted proteins | sample SF_May12_sed_USG_2_FD_169988 | JGI IMG/M metagenome (GOLD analysis project Ga0224511, IMG submission 169988) | Sediment microbial communities from San Francisco Bay, California, United States - SF_May12_sed_USGS_8_1 | ecosystem: Environmental > Aquatic > Marine > Sediment | place: USA...
TTGCTGTGCCGCTTTCTGGATTTCAGTACGTGCAGCAATCGCTGTGGGCGTGAGGATTAACATGCTGAACGTCATTGCAGTGACAGTGGCGACGGTTCTCATAAACGGGCCGGTATCACGCATTTGGGTGATTAGTGATGGCAAGTTTGTATTGATAGTCACTTACTCCTTATGAATATAAAATTTAAATGATTGGGTGATTAGCTTAAATATTAAATTAACACCCAAGTTTTTTCCCCAAGGAAGGGTCAATAACTAATGCCTTATGTTTTTTCGCTACCATAAAGTAATAACATGCCTTTTCAATATCGTAGTAATCTGAATTCTCATCTGAATGAAATAATGCTAAATCATTAGCTGATACAATCATACCGTGATCAAAAGACATTTTATAATATTCGTATCCTTTGTCTAAGTCACATTGTCCAAGTATACCAGTGCAATAAAACATGGCTAGCATTCTCATATCTTCACCATTACCGTTATCTGCACCAGATAAAGAAACATCAAAACATTTCTGATAAAGTCTTTTCGCCTTATTTTTATCACATATAAAATTAGCATCAACACCTTCAACAAATGCCGTTCCATTCACATCATACAAACAAGCCAATGAGAAACAAGAAGTTGAATACCCAGCTTCACAGCCTTTTTCAAATAGCACTTGTGCTTTACTTATATTTAACTCACCACCGATTTTTAAAAAAGAGTCAGCTACATACCAAAGACATTTGGCATCATTTTCTACATTATGAAGATAAGAGACAACACCTTCATAATCTTCTTTAACGTACAAACTTTCAATTATTTCTAACTTGTCACTTATATCTATCATTGGCTTTCTACCTTGAACAAAATGCTGGATCCTGACTACCTGCAACCCACGATACAGGAGATGGGCAACCCTCTTCGATATAATTAAATCTAGTTATGGGTGTATTTGGCGGTGTTGAATTTTTACACCTGTAAAAACACCAAATACACCCAACAGGTATCCAGCTATGAGTTTCATTAACTCTAGACTCATTTAGTATACAATTATCATTACAAGGATTCTCCTCACCTGCAGTTGCAGCAGATGAATATATCATTGTTATAGCAGCCGCAGCAATTGGCACTGCAGCTACAGCTGCAAGTCTTATTAAAAGAGCAATCGCAGCAGCTATAGCTAAAATCTGAACCAATGGAAAAGAGCTCTTTTCTTCTAAACAGTCAGTCGGGTCTATTTCTATTAGTACCTGTGAACCTGTGCCAGCATGCGCTTCGGATATGATTGATATTGGCTTCATCTTAATATCAGGTCTTTCTCCTCCATTTAAACCACCACTTATTTTATAGGCGCCATTACCAGTTTCTGGATCTATAATTATGTAACCCGCACCTGTATAACCTGAAATCACTATATCATCAGTATGAGTTATCACTTCTAGACCTGCATTTACTGAAGCTATTATTTCTGCTTTGGTAGATGCATTCAAATTGATATTTGTTAATGTCTCAGCAATATTTGAATTTGTGACAGCGTAGATTCTCTGACCCTGCTGCATTGCCAACCTTAATGCCTTTATTGCGCTAATTGTTTCTGACGGATTAATGGCCTTAGTGTTGAATATAAAAGATGGTATTGTATGCTCCAGAATAGAACTAAATACACCAACTTGACCAAGATATTTTATTTTATTTTCATTATTTCCAGAGTTTGTACTTGTTACCACAGTCATAGGTATGTCTAATACGATACCACCTGATTTTATATCTATTGGAAACCCAAATAGATAATTAACTTTTGGCTCATAACCAAAAGTTCCGTAACCCGATGAGAGATTAAAGTGAGCTCTGTTTTTTAATCCCATGGTATGACTATAAGATAGTAGTTGATTAAAATAACTAAGCATACCCATGTGAAATACATCACCATAAACATCTTCTCTAGTCAAACTTGCTACCTGAAAGACATCATTATTTTCTACAATAGATTTAGAAGCTGCCACCTTCATTTGAATACTTTCAATTTTATTTTCTGACACATTACCCGCAACTACATTTACCGACAAATATGAACCTGCTATAACTTTGTAATCATAATTCTCAGATCTACTTCTACTAGGGAATTTTATTTTAGTATTGAAGATAAGATCCTCTCCAAGTCGCATAGGTAAACCACTCATTCTTAATTCACCATTAATTTTGAATTCAGGAATAACATTAATTAGGTAACTCGGGATACTTTCTGGCAGTTGGCTGAAATCGGTGATCTCACCTTCAGGTAACAAGGCTAATAGTGCCGCTTCATCATTAGCGGTTGCGGGTTTGAACGACAGTGTCACCTTTTCATTATTGAGTGTGGAGTAGGCAAAGGTGGTTGGATTAAGTGGTTGCCCCAGTTCATCTCTACCCAGTGTGTAGGTGACTTGCTGTTGTAGTTGTGTGGGTAGTTTGTCATAGCGTGCACCTTCAACGATGATTCTGTTGGGCAGGCTTGAAGGCAGCGCAGGGTATTCCTGAATAATAGTTCTACTACCACCAATTACATCTTCTATAGTTGCTTCTGTAAAATTATTAGCAATATATTCTTCCATTGGAGCTATTGACTGCTGACTTGCCTGTTCTAATACTGTAGAGTCTAATCCACTCATCCAGCTTTCATTTTCATTGATTGTTCCACTATCAAGATATTCTTGTTTAAGCAGATTTGCATCTATACCTGTTACAGCTAATACGTCTAACCCTTCTAGGTATTCGTATTGTTTATAACTGGGATCCATCTGTACCCAGCTATCTGCATCACGATTAATCGCACCGCGTGAGGGGAAGTAGTCGATGGCCGCTTCCACCCAGATGTGCTCAAGTTGGGTTTCGGTGATTTTTCCGCCACTGGTGCCTGCACCGGTGGGAATACCCCCTGAAGCCGCAAAGTCCACTGCTGCATCGCTATTGGTAAAGCCCCCTGCCCAGTTGTTGAACTGCTCGATGGGAACGTTGATGGTACCGTGAACATAACGTGCGGGGATTTGTGATGCGCGTAACAGTGCGATGGTTAAACTCGCAATGTCCATGGCGTTACCACGTCTGGCATCCAGGGTCAGTTCAGCATCCTGTATCGCACCCCAGGTGGGCTGCCATTCAATATTGTTGCGTACCCAGTGGTAGATTTTTACGGGGTCATGGTTGAGTACAGCGGCCTGATCAATGATGGGCTGAGTAAGAAGCACTTCATCGGTCTGGGCCAAATAGGCAGGATCATTAGCACCAGCCAGTGCATCGTAGCTAAAATCACCCAGTGCAGCGAGCTGGTTTGCGGGTGTGTTAAATAATGCCGCCTGTTTGAAAGCCTCTTTTTTTACTTTGGGTTTGTTATTCTTGTCGGGGCGCAAGCTCTTGTTGGGTAAGTTGTTAGGATCAAAATCTTGCTGGCTGCGTTTGAACTTTTTGGGGTTGATGTTTTTATAGGGTGAGTCAACAGCATCGATGGGTTTTTCACCAGTGATGAAAGTTTGTGCTGCATCCAGCCATTTTTCCAGCTGCCAACGCCATTGACCCTGGTCGATGTTATCGAGTTTTTTATTCAGTGCATTACGATGTGCTTTGTAATGTGTCACCATATCTCGGTGACGCTGCAGGATGGTCTCAGGGAGTTTTTTCTTAATTAAATCCTGTTCCAGTTTATTAAAATGCGCCATGGCTTTTTCATCCAGTGCTGGCACATCCGATTGCAACTCTTGCAGTGTGGCAATCGTGTCATTAATTGCCTGGTCATTACCAGCTTCACGCGCCTGTTCTAACTGATCAAGTTTTTCAGTGATGTTGGCGAAGGTTTGTGATAACTCAGTTTCAACATTGATGTCAGTTTGCTGTGCCGCTTTCTGGATTTCAGTACGTGCAGCAATCGCTGTGGGCGTGAGGATTAACATGCTGAACGTCATTGCAGTGACAGTGGCGACGGTTCTCATAAACGGGCCGGTATCACGCATTTGGCTGATTAATGATGTGTGCATGCGTATCCCTCTAATCCTTGTTTAATAACGTGCGTTAATTATTGTTGTAGTGCAATGTGGCGAATAACCCTGGCTAATGCCAGACGTGCAGACTGCGATTCTGTGGTATCAATGCTGGCCAGTTCACTGGCAGCACGTACCGCTTCTGTTAATGCGGTGCTGTAATCACTCGCCTGATAAGCACTCTGCGCATTAGCCATCAATCGGCTTGCCTGTTTATAAGCCTTATCCTGATTATTCAGATCTGCAATAAGCGTCACCAAACTAGCGAGATTCTCTGTAGGTGCAATTAACAATGACAGTTGCTGCCCATCAAAGAGTTCCCAATTCGGTTCAATGCCGGTAAAGACCTGTGCATCGATGACAGCACCTGCAACAGATGGAAGCTGTAACCAGAAGATAAGTTTCGCCTGCTCTTCTTCATCAAGATTAAATGGCCAGTGAATAACATTATCTATAATCTGTACACTCGGTTGTGCATCAAGCACAAAACTATCGACTGGAAGATTAATGTCGACCTTACCCGGTGTAGCGGAACCCAGATTGGTTAGTGATAATTCTATTGCTCGTACACTGCCCTTATTCTGTGCTGAACCGGTTGTGTCAACATGACTTAATGCATTAATCAGCAACTCGGTAAATAAAGGCAGTTGACCTAATGGAGCTTTGGCGGCCTGTGCCAGCAAATCAAAACCGACAAAGATGGAGGTACCTTCACCATAGGTGAAACGGGTAACGGATGCATTACTGGCTTCATCGAAGGTCGTATCATCGATGCCTGTGTAGGTACCAATCACTTCTGATCCCTGACTGCTAATACGCAGTGGTGTACCTTCAAAAGCAAAGGATGATGCACCACCGCTATGTACTGTTGATGACAGTAATGCAAAACCGCCCACTTTAGAATCTTTACCATGGATCTTAATGCCCAGCGCATCGATCAGTTTGTTATAGCGCATGTCATGGTTACCGGCAACAATCAGCCCCTCACCCCGATAAACCGCTTCACGTAATTCTTCCTGAACCTGATTGGGTAATTTAATCTGTTCTGAGAATAAAGCGTAACTGGTATAGCCGCCACTACGTAGTTCCTGAGTAAAGCTATCTGCATCTTCAACCAACGTATATGACCAGCCCATGCTCTCAAGTAATTGACTGATGTAGATACGTTGCACACTCAGTAAACTGGCATCAATTGGGCCGTGTGGATCGGCATCACTTTGGAAAGCATTACCGTCTTCATCATACTGAGTTTGTGAATCCAGCAGGACTAAAACACGGCCTTGTGTGACTGTCTGGAGACTAATATCAATATCAATCGGATCTTCCGTATATTCAAAAGCTGTCGTTGCCAGCGTTGTGGTCACACCCTCGGCAGTCACCTGTAAGACACAGGCGTAGAGTCCAGGCTCGCCATCTGTTACTGCAACTGTTTGATCAAAGCTTTGAGTTTCATTCGCCGATAACGCTAAGGTCTGTGATTGTGTTGATAGGACTTCACTGGTGCTCGCATTCACAAATAAATGTTTAACCGTTAGATTTGAAACGGCACTCGCAGAGATATTAGTCACTGTCTCAGTACAGGTATTTGCAGCACCCAATTCTAATTGAGATAGCGCAGTACTAATATTCCCAACAATACCTTGATTAATAATGCGTTCAACCGTGAAGGATATTTCATTACGTGTTAACTCAGCACCTGAAGCGGCATCATGACTCACCATAACAACATTGTATGGCCCGCCTGTTACATCAACTAGATCAAAGTACACAGCAACATCATCATGAGATCCAGGCGTCAGTGTCTTCAGCGATACAGTTTCTGTATGCACAATACCACCTTCTGGGTTGGTGACAGTCACAGAAGCAACAGACTCTCCCTGTATAACATTGGTGGAACTATTGCGAACACGTCCATTGATAACAACATGATCCCATGCGGAATACAATGGCTTACTACTAGAGAGAGAAGAAGTAATAAATGCAACACCTTCAGCACCTGAAGTGATTCGGAAAGTTTGTTCACTATTGGCAATAGTGAGACCTGCGGCATCAACCAAACTGGACAGCACGGTGTAATCACCGGCCAGTTTGTTACCGGTATTCCAAACACTGTTGTAAGTCACCGCATTGCTAGAGGTAACATTTTCAATTAATACATCATCAAGACTTTCAACCAATACGCCTTGTGCATCAACAATCTCTATCTTCAAAACACCATCGAATGAGGTATTGCTCTCATTAGATATTTGGGAAGAAATATTAACCAGTGAATCTGGTAAATATTCAGTGGCATCGACAATGGTATTCACCGCCAACTGACTGGAGACAACAATATCAGGAACATTAATATCTACTGTTACAGGCTTGTCTGGATTAAACGTATTGGTGAATTCCAGATAAGCCCGATTAAAGGCATTACGAACTTCACCCTCTTGTAATGATGTAAATAGTAAATTCAGCTGTATATCTATACCTTGATTATCAACATCATCCAGGCTCCAGATATATTCCTTTGTACCATCCGCATTATCAACAATGGATGATGGCGCAGGATCAGCACTCGACAGATCTACATCATTACGCGTGATAACGTGTGCATTAACACTAATGCCACCACAAACAGTTGGCAGTGAATAGACCTTACCATTAGAGTAATCACTGTATATCAATAAGCGTTGCCCAAAACGATCATAGTAGAGTACATCCATATCACGAAGACCATTCAATCCTGATAGCCCTCCATTAAATATTTGACTCACTTCACCGGTATCACCAATTAGCTGGTAAATTAAATATTCTTCAAATATGGAAGGTAACTCGAAGGCGAATGGTGCAAATAAAACATTGTTTGCACAATCAACCGTCATAGTTTGGCCTTCATACTCAAAATAGACACCGGCATATATTTCTTTAGTTACACCTTCTGGAGTTACTTGAACAATGGTATCAATAGGTATTTCAGGCAGGTTCATCTGATTAATAATATAAAAATTACCAAAAGTATCAATGCTTAATGCTTTTGATCTTGCTAGTCCTTCAACAGGAAGTTTTGTTACAGCACCAGTGCTTGTATCTATTTCTAATAGTAAACCAGAATAAACAAGGGCATACAATTTATCATCATAGCTCATCGCTATTGCTGAGGTTTGAGATCCATTTGCATATGAGTTAAGCGTAGTTAATTCGCTCATGGTGCCATCAAGGGTAATGGTATAGATTTTATGGTATCTATCTGCAAGATAAATTGTGTTATTCGAATCAATGGCGAGCATCTGTCCATATCCTACATATGTACTAAAACTTACAAAGTCTGAGACAACACCATCGGGGGTTACTTTAACAATCCTGGTACTATCAAGTGCATAGACATTGCCTAATGTATCTGCGATCACTGCACGACCACCTGTTGCACCTGTTGCTGCATCCAATGTAATAGAAGATGGATCAATTTTTGTAAATTTGGTTGTATCGACACCTGATAATGTTAGTGTTGCTCCCAGTGATTGATCACCTGCACCCAATATTGTTTTATCAAGTGCTAACACTCCTTCAGTCTTTGCTCCCACATGAATGGTATTAAAGAGGTTGCCTAAAGTGGTACTACCATCAGATGTTATCTCAACTTGATATTCCCCACTGACCATTGGCGTCCACGTACCAAAATTGATTATTGGTGATACGGCTTCTCTCTGAAGCTGATTAAGATTTACTGTTGACTGAAATACAATATCTCCAGTCACAATTTCTGGTTCAGAACCAAAATTATTCATTCTTAGTACAGAATTTTCAGCTGAAGTTGATACATGGATGAGACCTGAATCATCAACCATAATGCCACCAAATACTGTTGAGGGTGAAACTAAACTTAACACGAGTAAATCAACAGGTTTTGTATTCTCTATCAATAGCGCCAGATGGTTATCAGCATAAGTGACTACACGATCACCATTAGGTGTATACGAAATATACCCGGCATTTTGAATACCAAAAACATCAAGACTCAAAGTATTATTATCATTAAGTGTGAGTATTGAATTACGACTCCTGTCAGATATTGAAACCTTTCCATCGGTTGCTGTTTCTACATCAATAGCATCACTTAATCCTGTTGCCAATTGTTCATACGTATTACTGCCATCAGTTGAGATAGATATCAGTGAACCCTGTATTGGTGACGTCGCATACAAACTTCCATCACTCGCCACTGCCAAAGCGCCAGACTCAGGTACTGAAATAGTAGAAATTTTTCTTAAAGAAGTATCATATTCATAAATTTCTCCATCACTGGTGGATGCGGCATAAAAATTACCATCTTCCTTAATCTGAATATAATCAAAACCACCAGAGTCCAGCAAATGTATTTCAGCCTTTCTGTCATCTCGCAGCGAAATTAATCCATTTGGAATTTCATTAGCAATAAGAAGCTTGCCCGATTGATCAAACATTATTCCACGGGGTGAAACAATGCCAGCTTGAACATCCTCTTCTGCATCATTGTTATTATAAAAAACCAATCTATTATTACCGTAATCTCCCATCACAAACCCACCTAACGGATTAACGGCGATGGACTTGATATACGAATGTGTAGAGGAACTATATCGCATTTGGCCTGTAAGCTCTCCAGTGATGAGATTCAATCTTTGTGGACCGCCCCCTGATGAAACAATGGCTGTCGTAGCTGTCTCTTTTGCTATAGATTTAAAATAACCAAAAGCAATAATTTCTGGCATGTAGCCCTCACCACGAATTTTTACAATGCCATTACCATTCACCAGATAGATCTCACCATTACCATTGTCCATAATTTCAAGCGGTGTTTTTAATGAGGTATACGTCTTAATTAAGTTAGAACTTGAATCAAATAAATACAATATAGCACTCGATCCTGGTACTAAATAATTACCATCTGCGTCAATGGCAAATGTTGGTTTGTAGGAATTAGAAAAACTTGTAGAGCTAAGAGCAGTAGTTACAACACCACTGTCACTAATATGCTTAATATCCCTGTAAGCTCTAACATACACCCCTCCAGTACCATCTAAAACAACACCCCCTGGCAAGCTTATGCCTGAAAAAGTGCTTGTCTCACCAGAGCTAGTGATTTTTGTCACTGTACTGGCATTCTGGTGGCTTGTCCAAAAATTTTCATTAGCATCCTGTACTAAGCCGTGCACTATTTTATCGGTCGAAGTCACTACTTCATTTAAAATACCACCCTCAACTAACTGGTAAATAATTGTCCCAGAATATCGAGCAAGAAAGATTTCATCCTGTTTATTAACTGTAATTGCACCTGGATAAAATGATGTTGATGCCGCAACTGTTATATTTCCAGAATTATCAATCTTTAAAATTTCCTTCTGTGAGTATTGTGTCAAATAAACATTTTCACTCGAATCCACAGCAATACCAAATGACCTATTTAAACCACTGGCCAGTATTTCAACTTGATAATCAGGCGTTATTTTGTATACAGTATTACCTGTACTACCTGTACCAAATGCATAAATATTTCCAGAATCTGCCTTAGTCATTACTTCTACAGTTTTTAACATTTGTTCAAAATAATTACTGTATTGCCCAGATGAATCCACTCTTGCCAATAATGTTTCAGAAGATTCTACGACGATATAACCATTACCATCTGGTGCCTTAATAAAATCAGTTGCACTTCGTCGACCATCAACTATTTTTGTTTTACTGCCATCAGCCGACACATGATAGATCGTTCCATTACTTTCTAATACATCAAGCCCACCATCATCTGTTATTAATATCTCCGTTGGATTTGATAGCCCATTTGCAAATTCAGTGAATGCACCTGCCTGATCATATTTAACGATGTTGCCTGAACCTGAATTACCAACATACAATTCACCACTTGAGTTGTATGCCACTGAATGTGGTTTATTTATACTCGATTCACCAATAACAGTTAAGTTACCACTTTGATCAATCTGTACAATTTCATTTGACATTGAATTAGAAACCACAAAATTACCTGCGGGGTCTAATATCACATCAAACGGCCCAGACAATCCTGTAGCAATAACTGATATATCACCTTGCGGTGTCACACGTAATAAAGTGTTGTCTCCATAACTGGTCACAATCAAATCTTCATTACTATCTATAGCCAAACCATATGGCTGATTAATTCCATCCACAAAGGTAGAAAGCTGTCCATTTTTGTATTGTGTAATACTGTTGTCTTCGCTACTTGCAATATAAACCGTACCATCAGCTGCCACCACCATATCATGAGGGTTAGCAATACCACCTGACACAATCTTGGTGACAGCACCTGCCAAAGTAACGTTGTATAATGCATTACCACTGGTAATATATGCATCACCATTTTCCTGTGCTTCAATGCCACTTTGATTTTGTACATTCGTTAACACTTCTGTGCGAGCACCATCAGCATCAATAACGATAAATGATGAATTCTGTAGCAAGATGTACACTGTGCCTGTTGCATCAATATCTACATCAACTGGACTAGTTAGATTATCAGCAAATATAGAAGCATCACCTGCAGTATTTACCATTGAGATGGTTCCACCCAGCTTATTGGCTACGTAAAGATTTCCATCTGCATCAATATCCATTCCTTGCGTTTGATTGAAACTTTCATCCGTCAACGTATCTTTTATACTTACCAGGTCCTGTCTAGATTTATAGCCTTCCTTAACAAGTCTTAATGTGGCGGTAACCGTTGCAGGCTCAATAATCTGATTACCCGTATTTATAATTTCAGCCGATATTTCAACCGAAGTATTAGCTGCTAGCTGTGTGATAGGCGGATTAAAATCAACACTTCCACCAATCTGAGTAGTGGGATTTATGGTAATACCCATGCCACGTTCCGCCAGCATCTGACCCGATTGCACGTCATAAATCTGTGCGATAATTTGATAATCACCCGGAGCATGTGAAAGCGTATACCACTCAAATTCTGTTTCAATTATCGCACCACTGGGCACATTCACATAGGCAACTGATGGATCGGCATTCAATGGAACCATGACTGTTGGGCCTTCCTCTAATACCACACCCACTGAGTTAATTACTTTATAAAAAACTCTCACTGACCTATCGAGAGCGCCGGTATTATGCATGACAATATCAGTTTCTAATTCAGCGCCTGCGTCATAAATGTAAATACCTGTTTCGATATGCATATCAACAATATCAAAATCTGAAGAAGAGGCTCTATCCAATGAAAAACTCAAGCCTACATTTGCAGGTTGTGCAACCGTTATGCTACCCGTTGAAGAAAAATATCCTGTAGCACTCGCAGTAACTGTGAATTCACTACCTGATAAATCATTAAATGCATATTCACCAGCGAGGCTTGTATTAACTGTATTGTTAGTACCAACCAGCCTCATCTCTGCCCCTGAAACAGGCGCACCAGTTATAGAATCAGTAACAATCCCTGAGATTGATGAAACAGTCGGTGCTTCCTGATATAAACGAATTGATCCCAGGTTGATCACTGCACCATCAGAAGCCACCAAACTGAGCTGTTGTTGCAAAAAATCTGCATGAACAATACTGATAACTACTTCACCACTTTGTAATCCAGATAATTCAAACACACCATCCAATCCAGAAATTGTCGATTCTGAACTCGACACAACACTAATATTCGCACCCTGAACAACTTGATTAGTTGCACCATCAATAACGACACCAGTGATAGTCACTCCAGAGCTCGTTGGGATTGTGCCTGCATTTAATAATGCCGGTGAAAATATTAATGTAGATGACACATTAAGCTGTCCACTTGCAGTTGCAGGCTCATAATCTGTAGCAGATATTGTTATCACAACAGTACCCGCTGCTCCTGCGATTTCATAACTACCCTCTGCATTGCTGGTAGTCGAATCGGTAAATGCACCAGAAACACTAATCAATGCACCTGAAACAGGAGAACCATCAGCTTTCGATGTCACCACTCCCTTAATAATTCCTACGTCAGCTAATGGCTGGAGATCAACCGTACCTACATCTATCAGTAAGCCAGGCTGCGTAGTTAGAGTCTGAGTAACACCACTAAAACCAAGTGCTGTGTAATTAAGTGTATAGGTATTAACTGGTACATTAATAAAATTAAATGCACCATTCACATCTGACTGTACCGTAGTGAAAGGATCTTGCATCAAAGAAATAGTTGCACCCACTATCGGCTCACCAGTACTCTGATTCACCACATGGCCAGTAATTGCACCTTTAGTTGGGCTCACTGGATCGGTAATATTATCAGCAAGATAAATGGCTCTTTCAGCTAGTGCCGTAATATATGCATCATGACCCCATGACCCATTACTTAATTGTTGACTACGCAACCAATCAACTGAACCTAAATAACTTGATTTATCGGTGACTAAAGGAATAATCGCATTTAATGCAACGACTGTTTCCAATTCATTTTCCCAACCACCACTAGAAGCTTGAGAAGTAATAATAAAATTTAAAGCATTATCTAATTCGCTAGAAATATTGAATTGAAACATGAATTTTTGCAATGAAGATACACAAACGGATGTTATGTAAACAGAACTGTCATTCCTATCACTAAGAGAAAAACTACCATTAGCATTCTGTTGCCCTAATATGTAGGAAACAGCATAATCAATGGCCTCAGATGCGTTTTGTGGAGATACCGCCAGTGCCTTCATGGCAAAAGCCGTATCTATTGCGGTACTCTGATAGCCTGAGAACTCACCAAAACCGCCATCAATATTCTGATGAAGGCGCAACACATCCAACAAAATGCTTACATCATTACCTAATTCATCATTTGCAATAATCTGACGAGCCAGGTTTTCTGTATTCAGATAAGTTTCTGAATTTATAAAATCTAATGCAGCAGGAATACCAGATTGAGATTGTTCTTGAAGAGCCTTAAAAGTAGAAAGTGTTTCCGCAGTGGATTGAGTTGCTGTCGCTACATCGGTCGAAGTAACATAACTACCATCAGCATTTTGAATTGACGAGAGCCATTCAACACCCGTCGCCGCATAGGACGGGGTAGATAAAAATAATACATTGATAAACAGTGAACAAAAGGCGAAACAAAACTGCTTTAAATATACCTGCATCCGTGACTCCATGTAAGCTCATGCCTAAAGCTAATTATTAACTAGCTAAGACTAAATTTAATAATTTAATTTATTTATTTAAATTAAACTCATTCTAATTTTTGAGCATTTACACAACGGATTTTGTGAACATTTGTAGAACTACTGACAATACTAGGACAATAAGTGATGTTATTCAATATATTTTTTACTTATATTGATAATTAAAAATATAAATAATTACAAGGGATGGCCATTATCATCTGTTTCATAAGATTGAGTCTTAAACTTGTTTAAGAAAGCCACCAGTGAGTCGTCCTGGCGTTTTATTATTGTAATGCCATCTTGCCAGATTCCATTCTCATCCCACCAATCCAACCCTTATAGGTCACCTTAATTATATTTACCAGCTATCTGAAAATGAGCGTTTCTTCTTCACAGAATGAACATCTTTCACTTCAACTTCTTGCTCCTGCTGCTGAAGTTGAGCCTCTAGCTTTTCATTCTGTATTTTTAGCTGCTCTACATATTTTTTTAGTTCCGCAGGATTTTCAAGATCAACTTCATTCTCAATAAGCGATTCATGCACATGCTCTCCTTCACCTTCATGTGCATAAGCACTAGTAATTAATGATGGCAACAGAGCCGCAACCTCTGATTGTGCCGCTTTATTTGATAGTGTATTACCACCCACACTGACAGAAAATAAAACCAATGTATTAATAATTAAATAAACGGCCTTGATGGGTATTTTTTCTTTAATCTGATACACAATAGCAAAGCTAATCAGTGCGCTTAAAATCATCGCACAAATCTTTGGATCAATATCAAATTGAACATACAATGTCGATGCAACCGTCATAATAGTGCCGCCGGCAACACCTGATGTCGTGACCGACTCAGGCTTTAAAAAATCTTTTAATTCAGCCATGATTTATCCTCCATATTAAAAGTCTATATCTACTACCCACAAACAAATATCAAGTTTTTTCATTTCAGCAGCACCTTACATACAATCAACCAGGTCTTTAGTCATCACCTATCGTATCAGGATCATTTAAATCATTATTATCAGATCCTTGTTGACTATCATAATCTTGCAGAGAGGTATAATTATCCAATTCATCATCAGCCGGATGAATAATATATTCAAGCCTATAGAGCGATATCTTTGAATTTTTAGTCGGTATCCGTGTAAACCCGACATTAGATTCACGCTCCCTGACGGGCAATTCATCTGACTTACCTTTAAAGATTCGATGCAGGCATTCATATACATGATCATTAGTCTTATCTTTTGGTAATTGAAAAAACTCATGTTCATTATCAACCCATTCGCCATCAGTAAAATCAAGGTAGTTAAATCCACAATCCAGATGATTAAAACGTATCTGGCCTATGCGCTCTTTCGATGTTTTTCTTAGTATCGCCCTTCTCATAGTGGATGCACCGAGTACATAATCAGGTGCATTAATAGTGATATATGCTTTTGCTGGATTATCCAGGCTCAGATCTAAATTAGAGTTTAATTTTTTAACCCATGTATAGCCCGGTGAAGTAGCATCGGCCTGATGCAAAATGATATTACTAAACTTCATTGGTAATTCATTGATGTTGCCCATCGTTTTTTCTAATAGATAGTTCCCCATACTATGAACCAATAAAACAGGGGGCTTATCCGATTTTAATTGACTCTTTACCAATTCTAAAGCTGCAAGCAGATCAACATTTGATTCTTCCGCATTTTTAATGGCCGGTGGGTAATTTTTCCATTTATCTTTTAAGAAGCTTTTTGCTTTGAGTTTGGCAAGACCAACCAGTATTGCAGAACCGGATAAGCCTGACAAAAGACCTGTAATAATATTTTTCCATGCATCATCCCAGTCCATAGCTTCATTTAATGGCCTGGATGGCCATGCAAATGCAACAACATTAACACCATGATATGCTGACAATGCCCTTGCTTTATCAATATTATCTAAGGGAGTTTGGTTAAATCCATGTACAAAAAATACCCATGGTTTTTTTCGATCATCCTGACTGATAGCTGAAAACATATCTCCCTCATGGCCTTTTGGGTAAAATTTTATTTTGTTTTCATCTCTAGATAACATCCCAGTGTGAATAATATCCTCATCATCAACCCGATCACCTAGTATTGATCCCAATGCAGAGACCGCTATGGAGATAGGTTGATCATTGGGGATTTCAGGTAATTTTCGATTGGTAATAACTATAATCATGCTTAATTTTCCTTAATTACTTTGAGAATTATTAATATCACTCAACTTCTTGCCATGCTCTGCTTCCTTTACAGCCTGAATTCTTGTTCGGGCATCTCGACTAAAATTCAATATATCCTGAAATAGAATCATCGCACTGGCGGATCCACCCGCTATTATTAACGCCGTCAAAAATAGTCCAAAACTAGTCGAACCTGCCATTGGATCTAAAACAGGAGAAACGATATCAAAGCTATAGTGAATACAGGCATACCAGGCTATAGCTAGTGTAATAGGAGCTTTTACCTTCTTGCCAGAGAGTAATTCACGCCAAAGCTCATAATCAAACACAAAGTACAACGCCCTTTCTAACAACATAGCAAACAAAATAAGCTTAATCAGCATCCAAACTAAAACTGAAAACTCATCTGAAATCATATTTAATATTTGATCTTCATCGTTCATATCAGTTATTCCCATATTGGTTTGTTTTTTTTGCGCTCCACTTTTCTTTCGTACTCATCATCTAAAGCAGTAAGAAAATCTAATCCTGTCTGTTTTTCAATCCAGTCAATAGATTTAAGGTATTTAGAATGATCATAAGGCCCCTTGCTGTAACCTTCTTCATCATGTGGATAGTAAAAAGCCAAAGTATCTATTTCACCAGACACCTCTGAATTCTTTATAACAATCTTAAATAGGCCATCAGGAATGGCGACAGGTAATTCTCCTTTTGAAATTTCACCTATCCACTTTCTAGGTTTGAAGTCTTTAAAAACAGGGCCTGCAATCACCCAAACTTGATTGTACGTATCAGCCCACTCTGCTGTTTTTTCTTCTAGATCAAGCCATATTCCAGCATTAAAGCCGTGTCTTTGTGGTACGGCATTTAGCATGGTGTGCGTATTCCAATCAGCATTGGCACCTAACCGCCATGCAATAAATTTGGCACACAGATGTCCTCGGTCATACCAATCTTTATGGTTGGATCTAAATGCTCTGGAGTAGGCGTAAGAAGCATCTGACGGCGCGATATCCTGGCGATATAAATCTTTTTCTGTAATCCAGGGACTGGGTCTTTTGGGACCTTTACCTAACACACCATCAAATTGTCTTACTTCATAAGCCACAAATTCAGGTACACGCCAGTAATCAGCCGTCCCATCACCATCGTCATCATCACCCGAATCAAAGCTGGTCATATAGGCCCTAAAGTTACGTACAATATCTGTCGGTTCAGTAACAAACTTATCGTGCTCATAATCTGGGTGGTGCTCTATATCCTTATATTTTGCCGCATGAACCTGACTGGTAATAAGAAGTAAAACACTAAGGACTAGCGTTGGAATATTATTTAGAATTGATACAACAAAATATCGACTATTTCTGAAGAACAACGTGAAACCGGCCACTACCAGTCGCTTCTGAAGAATGCCTGGATATGACGTCAATACAGCATCTAACCTTTTCATCACAATCTCCATATTCCATGTGAATTAGTACTGCTAAAATATATTTTCCTGGTCAGGCATATAGCAAGCCAACCATCGTGCCGTCGAGTCTACGATTTTTATAAGTAAAAAGTAAACCCCTTAAAAGTATAGATATATTCTATATGTCTAGCATAACTGACCACTCAAAGCTGCGCAGCTTTGAGTGCTCAGATTGACGCAGTTGTTAGGCCTAAACTAGGTATCTAAAATTCCTGCGGGAAGTAGACCCATGGGTGCTGTAGATAGTAGGAGTTGTTCAAAGAGCCCCTCTTCATCTTTCTTCCATTCAACAGTACTGCCCACCTTTTTTTTTATATGGCCGCCAAAAGCGATATACTCTTCATCAACTCCACACACCACCGAAACGCCGCGGTATCCCAGGCTCGGCTGAGGAGGCGTCGGAGTCACGGATGGTTTAAGTTGTTTCCATATCACTTCAAGCCGTAGCATTTGTTGTTCTTCAACAAACCACGTTGGATCGGGACGGCCAGAAAAAATAAAGGCACACGCAGTACATTGCGTCATACTTCAAAATACCTCCTTACCTAGCTGATTTTTATGTGCCCGTGCTTTACAACCATAAAGGTGCAAAAATCTGTGTAGCCACCTCGATCAGCATTTCTGGGGTCAACAATGAGATTCCCACTATTATCTAAATTTGTTACTGCCGTGCTTCCTGGTTTATGAGACCAGTGACCATCTCTACCTTTTCTATACCAGTGGTAATCAACACCTGGCCATATGACCAAAGCAACAAGATGCCCTTCTTCTGGACATTTATTATCAGCATTCGGACTATCTATCAACTCATCTGCGACTGCCCCTGCTTTAACCTCTGTGCAATTCAAAGCATTGTACATTGCTCCTGATGCTCGACCCGGTTGTGCAAAGGTATTCGTCCGGTAATTCGTGCCATAGTTATAGCAGTTATTGTAGGGTTGTCTTGTTGAAACATTCCACCAGTCTGGTTCGTAAATTGGAGCGCACTTACACTTATCTATGCGTGGCGGCCAAATAATCCCATCCTCCCAGCGCCACTTGTTCCAGAACTCGTGTAGTTCTTTTAGTCGACCAATCTCTTTTCGGAAGTCATCTATTGGAAACTCCTTTGGAACGCTACCACAAACAAAATCTTCAAAAGTTTCATCCGCTATTGTATATGACGTCTCTCGACCAAACGCAGTACCAGAAGCTACCCTAAATGCATCAGGCAAATCTTTTAATGGTGCCCCTACCTGCTCAACTACAAGACCTCTATATCCGAGTGTTGGGATGGGCGGAAGGCCTAATTCCTTTGTTTGAAACTTACGCGTGAAAGAAAGTCTCTCGGCAACCTCTTTGAGACTTTTTCCACTGAACTCAACCACTGGATTTTCTCTTCCACTAAAAATATCAATAGTGATACGTAGCTTTATATCTTTCATGACTCTCTCCTTGTTTATAAAACGATAGTTGAAATTACTACAATATGTTCTAACGATATACTTCAATAACTCTCAGTTTTAATTTACCTCCTCTCGTAGCCGAACGCTGAATTAAGTTGCAAGCCGATTTTTTCTCATCCAAGTGTGCGTGTCTTTCACACACGATCTTAAACAACTTAATTATGTATTTTATTCAATTTGTTACTTTAATATTCCATACAGAGGTTATTAATACAAAATGCGCTATCCCCGCATTGATCATCTCGTCGACATTCGAATGGAGTAGAAACGCATGAGTTATCAATACAGTATTGTCCATTAAGGCAATCAACAATTCGCTGACATTCTCCCTCTCTTTGAACACATCTGTTAGAAACACATAACATATTCCCAGGACAATGGCTTGAATTTGAACATAGATTAGAGTTTACACATACGTTATTGCGGCACACCTTGCCCGTTGTGCAATCTTCGGTGGAACTACAGTGGTCTCTCGTATCGGTCCAAAACATAGATAAGGAAGGTTTATTAAGACCAAAGTAACCGTAATTTTCTGCATTTTCGACAGCTTTTGACGGATCTTCATCAGCTAATGCTTGTGAGCCTGCAACTGTATATGCATAATCGTCAGTGCCACCAACAACATTCCAATGACTTGCCTCATGTATAATCGTCACATCCCTTTCATCATTAGTAGTTGTCCAAAATATATTACATAACCATATTAAAGAAGGGCGATCAGCATACACGTAAGCAAACGAGTTATCATCGCAATCACAATCAAACGAAGTACGTCTGTTTTCAAGCCTGCTTGTCATATTAGAAAAAGTATTTTTCACCTCATTCCATCGGGGCAAACTATAGTGTCCAAACCATGTAGTATATCTAGGCGATAAAGGGCGCATTGATGGACTTGGTCCATTTAGCATCGCACTATATGATTCTGCTACTAATGGTCTTGTTCTAATTAAAGATGCCGCAGCGGAAGATTTTTGTGCTGCAGTACAATTATAATAATCAGCTGTTGTTGCGCCACCACCCGATACGCCATCATTGCAGTTATATGGTTCATCAGGGTAGCTATCACCCCAACCATCCGGAGGCAGTTTTTTCTTGGCATCACATGGGATGCGTGATTTTTTTACATAAAATTCGACATGATTTAGTTGAGTTACATCAGTTGATAAAAAAATGTTTTTATCAAATTTTTTCAGTATCTTGTCAGCAATAAGTATTTTTTTGGGGTTGTAATAGAATTTGTATTTTCCAGGCTCTCTTATCGCATAACCCTTCTCAAGATCAAGTATGACTGTTCTTACTTCGTTTGGATTTAGAGTAATAAAATCGCTCTTTGTTATTTCTCCTCGTCGTACAAGTTTTCCAATATATGCTACTTTTTTTCCATTATGTGTAATATTCAGGAAGTTACTTTTAAAACCCTCAAGCGGTGTATTCCACTTCAATAGCTTAACTGAATTCTTAGTTGTATTTCTAAATGTAAAGCGAATAGTTAATTTATCTGATTTTTGATACTGGATATTTCTCATTTCCATTGAGATAAAAAGGGACGCTTTTCTTTCTGCATCCTGTATTTCATATATCGGCTTATGGGAAGAACATCCAGTTAGTATTATTAAAACTGTAATACTTACAAAGTATAATAGTTTCCTTATAAACATGCGTTTCATTATAAATCCTCCTTAATTTAGTTGATAGTGAAACTAAACATATAACAGCTGAAACAAGGGCGCAGCGCGTTATCTACGCAGCGTCCAGTCCACGTTTTTTATGGGCGACTTAATTTATTTGTTAGATATTTTTAACATAAGTAACCTTCAGTTTATTGCTGCCACTTAACGAATAATTGTATTGTGCTGATTCAGCATAAAAATGATCAGTTAAGAATGGCATTAATTTAAACCAACAAGCAAAGAAACCAGTGCAGGTTGATTTAGATTCTTTCTCATCTTAAAGATCCGCAAATGTGACTCTGATCAGTGTAATTAGTTTTGGTTCAATAATATTGATATGGATTATATTTTCAGCATTAATTGCACTTTTAACATAGCCCCAAGCATTATTTATTATAACCCTGCGAGCGTCATTTATTACCATTTATATCCGCTTGTTTCCTATCGTAAATTTCTTCACGATCAACAACAACATCTTCAGGCGCATTAATGCCAATTTTGACTTGATCACCCTTCACCCCTACCACCTTTACAATAACATCATCACCTATATTCAGTGACTCACCATCTCTTCTGGTCAGTATTAGCATACAAATCTCCATGCTTAAAATTTCTATTAATCATTGCCATAACACCTGGCATGACTCGTCTCAAACTAGCTCTCAAACATAACTAGTCATGTCCTTTCATAAAACTATCTAAATGCCCATTAACAGCATTCACAAATATACCCAATACAATTAGTACAAATACTATCACTCCCACCACCGACCAATATTGATTGGTGGGGTGCACTATCAAGCCCACGACAAACAACCAGGGCACTGACAAAGCAATAACGTGAAAAAATAATGCATTTTTAGAGACAATCCCTGGCCCGATAAATAGTCCCTTTTCTTCTGTAGAATTTAATTCTTTTATTGCACCATTTCGAAATGAGTGAGTATTATGAAATAACATATCAAAGATATCACCAATGACTTTTTTGTGTTTAAAATACCCAGAATGGCTTTTCCCTGGAGCGGGAAAACGATAACTTTTCACCTCTACATTATCAACTCGTGGATATGACCATTGTCTATTGCTGGTACTGTGTAATGGCCCGCTTACTATGTCAGCTCGATCCCAGTAGTTCACCCAATGAATATGTTGTTTCCTATTTTTTGTAAACGGTACCGTTCCAATATCCCCTCGCACATCGTCAACAACTCTTATAAATCGATGACACTTGGCCGTAAAACTTTCAAAGAAATATTGAATTTTATCAATGGGACTACCTAAAGTAATGAACTGGTCAAGTTTTTCTAATGGCAGTGGCCCTTTCATGGGAGCCGGTGCATTACGCGCTCGATTGAAACGCCCTAACTCAAGTAAACTATCCATCGCTACAGCTGTACCAAGACTATGGGCTATAACGACCACTCGCTTACAATCATCATCGTTAAGTACGTGGCGAAGCATTTTCGAACCATAATCAAGTATAGCTCGACGTTTTTGATGGTTTTCATCCGTCTCTTTATAGGTTGTCCAAAAAAGTACATCACTCATATAACCTTGAAGAAATCGCTTTGCACCAAAAAGCATTAATAGCATTATTGCTACACTTCCAACATGATTTTTACCATAAGCAGCACCCATGGCCATGACAGAAGAAAAAGACCACGGCATACTATCATCCAGAACTGGAAAAGCTTCGGTAAAATAAGAAAACAATGCCAACAGCCCAATTAATAACCCGGCCAGACCCAAAATAATGGCGATTGCCAATGTAAACAAAACAAAAACATTACGACTTTCTTGCCTTAGATAACGTCGTCTCCATTTGTATGCCAGAGCTTTGAGACGTTCATTGGTTTCATCCTCATCATTACACTCTTGTTTGATATACTCTATAAATTCCTGAAACTTGCCATCCTTAAATTTTCTCCTTACATCCTTTCTCTCAAAGATATTGTAATGTTCCGCTAAAGCAACAAAATCCTCTGGAGTATTTCCTTCCTTGTAATCTTCTCTGCGTTGCTCTTCCCATAAACTATGTAACGCTGAACGACGTAATCTCTGCCTATCTCTCCAAACACTCAATATTGTTTTAATGGGGGTGAGCACTTGACGAAACATCCAACTGATCACTATGCCATTTTTTTTACCTTTGGCTGTAATTGGTGCCCAGTAAGACTCATAAAAACGAAAGGATTTCCATACAGGTTTGTCATTCACTGTTTCTTTGAACTTATAATTCACACGAATATAAGAGACATCCCGATCAAAATCATCACTGACTTCTAAACGTGGTTTAATCCCAGTGAGTATGCCTCGATTGCGATCATCATTTCTATTAGCCCAAAAAGAATAATTATCAAACGCATCTATTAAACAGCTCAATTCTTCATGTCGGCGTTGCTCGCCCATACCATGAAAATAGACAATCGCGGTATATCCCTCACCTTCATCAGATATTTTTTTCTCATTTTCTTGAGCCATAACCATAATCCCTCACATTTTCATAGTCAGCTTAAATTTGAGCCACTACCTCTTAGTAGTGTTCTATTCTTAAACCAACTGAGGGGGTTACTATACAAGAAACCATATTTTTGTGAAATATCGTTATTTATTGGTACTTATTATATTTTCTCATACACAATTTAAACATTATCCAACTATTTTGATTACTAATGAAATAAAACGATGATAACAACCATCCAGACTAATGGTCAGTGAACTAACTGAGGATAAATATCAGCATCAATCGTTCCAAAATGAACCATTAATATCCAGGGAACCCCATACCAGCGCACTAAGCCTTTTTTTCGAATATAAATGCGTGTTTCCTGAATCCTGATAAGACTGTTGTATATTTGATCATAACTTAAAGGCATGCCCTCAATTATTGAATTAGTTTGTAATATAGATATAAAGTCAGGTAACTCATCAACTTCGATTTGCCCAAATCCACTTATCTTGAAGTCACCATTGAGCGTTTTTAATATAATATTTTTAACCTGCTCATCCTGAGCACGAGGTAAGGGTGTCGACATCATGTCATCATCACTACCAAAATACCATGAGCCCTGTCGCAGACATAATTCGTACTCTGTCGAAGAAAATGTAAATTCTGTGAAATAGTCATCTTCCTTATACTCTTCATTCACAACAGGACATTCACCCTTGTCCGTCACAATAGGCATGGTCAATAGAAAATCTTTATAATCTGCATCCTGAATTTTAAGATATTTCCCGGTAACGAATTCGCCTGATATTTTCATTTAATTCCCCTTTCTTTATAACGACATGATCAATGTAGATACTATTTACTTTTATAATTGTGATTGCTCATTTTTCTGCTTTTCTTGTTGGTCTTTTTTTAACTGCTTTTCATACGATGTCATTAAGTCTTTATTGACGTAGTTCATGGTCATTTTAAAACCTAAATGAGGCGCATTAAGGATGATATCTGTATTACCATCCACTAATTTAGCCCCCTTTGTACCCACAAAAGGTATCTTCTTTGAAACCAGAGTATATTTATTTTTTAAACCATTAAAGATTTGATCAAATTTACTTTTTCGCAAAGTGGCTGTGACGGCCAACAATGTACCTTCCGGGCTGAAGATCACGGTGGCCTCTTGTAAACCATCAAATGCTATTTCTTTCACATCAAGATTGTATTGCTCTCCATGGCTATAGTTATTAATCTGTACATTCGATGTTCTGTATTTGGCTTTCACTTCCTTGATCGTAGCTTTACCGATCTCCAGACCAAAGGGGGATGGATTGGCTATGCTGACTGCGGGTAATACTAATAATGCTATTGCGATGATTTTTTTCATTTCCTTAACTCCTTTTTGTTTTTAAACTGTATAAACACAATTCTGTAACAGTCCTGTCCACATCTTGAACAGCGGCATAATCATCCATACAGCTCATCTAAATTTTTCTTTGAGTGCGTCCACACCGAGTCTTAATACCAAAACTTATTTATGTAGAGCCCAAAGAAATGAGGATTATAATCCGTGGCACTATAAGTATCAATACATGATAGTTCTTACTTTTGAAGTGAACGTTTCATGCCTGATAAAATACTCATCTCCTTTGGAAATAAAGTACGTACACTCCGAAAAACACAAGGATTAGCACAAGAAGAATTAGCCGATCTGGCAGGTCTAGATCGAAGTTATATGGGACGTGTTGAACGAGGAGAAGCGAATATTACTTTGCTCAAACTTTACCAAATCAGCAAAGCGCTCGATGTATCTCCTGCTCTATTTTTTCAAGAAATAAACACCAAATAATAAACAAAGTGCAGTGATACTCCGTACCTACAAAATCTCCACTGGCTCATACTTAAAAGTAAAGTGTTTTCGCAGCTCATCGGCCTGATCTAGCTCAAGAGAACCCTCTAATGGGTCAATAAGACCAGATCTAACCCTTCGTTTATATCTTGGCCAGGATGTCTCACTAAATAATTTTTCATAAAAAACACACATTTCCTTACTTAAAAAAACAAAAACAACCCTCACATAGTGACCTTCATTCATGTTGTTAATATGACTCATAAAAGAAAGATATACCTCTCTTTCATTCCATTGCCATCGCACCACTTGAAGCGCCAACCAGTACTCCCGGTTCTTATTTTCCAGTTTTAATAGTGCATCAGGACGATCCCAATGATCACCCAATTGAATATTCCGGTTTGAAATCACTTCTTTATATTTATCCAGTCGTTTCAATATAACAGTCTGAACAGCCAAATTATGTAAAACTGGCGAATAACGAGGCAACCTTACGCGCCTTGTAATGGCATGCTCGACCTCTCGATCCAGTTTTTTTAAATACCTCACCCCTTCCACTCTCAGCATGACGCATCGAGAATGTATCGAATGTGCGTCCCTAAAACGCAATATCACTTGTTCATTGACCAGAGCATTAAAAAATCGATTCGCATTGGTTTTATTCTGCCCTATTCTGGTTGCCAAAAGACTAAACGATGAAACCTGAAATTCTAATAACCAATCTAATACCAATCGCTTTTTCTCTTTTTTTACTGCCTTTGGATATTTAAGTGCTTTATCCCTAAATTCAACAATCATATTAATTACTCTTAAAAATGACAGCCTCTGTTTATAACAAATAGCCATAAAAATCTATTGCATTCGGCCCCATCGAATAAAAATATTTTAACAGGCTTTGAAGAAACAGCCTTAAAGCTGCTTACAAAAAAGCCGGTACAGCTCATGGCAAATCCCCCATTTGCCAACGTCATTTTTGCATCCCAATGCAAAAATACGGATGAGGTTTTATAGCGACTCACGCTATAAAACTCAAACTTCTCTGCCGCCCTAGCGGCAAGAAATTTGACTGAAAAGACGTGAAGCTCACCCCAGTGAGCTGAAAGAAAATCTCGTCCCCAGACGCGTATTTTCTGTACGGCTTTAACCGCCGTCTATTCTCACCCAAAGTGAGGATTGACCCCCAGATTTTGGGGGGCGCGTACAGCGCCTCTTTTGAGCATCGCGATAAAGACAAAACGTTTCGAGCTGAAAGCGAGAAAAGTGAAGCCCCACAAGGTGGGGGTCAAGGCTCAGGAGGGCACGACTGAGAATGGACGGCGGTTGGGTTAGAATTTTGATTTTTTGCCGCACCGGCGTGCAAAAAAAATCAAAAGAAAGGGTTAACCCTTTGAGCAGCCAGGGCGTTCCCCTGGCTGTTTGTCGAATGCCCTGTAGGCTGCGTCCAGTCAGCCTTCATGGAATGAGACACGCCTTATAAAAAAGATTAAAAAATGACTGAATCATTTTTTATATTCCATATAATTATTGATTTTTAGAATAAATAATTGAGACTAAATTGATCAATTTAGTCTCCTTTTACCATCAATTTAGACATCAATTCCACCATCAACTCGATATGTCGGTAGAATTGATGTCTAAATTGACGGTAGAATTGATAGTGGAACACCCTATTATTAAACAACAAAAAAAGAGGCTTTTAATAAAAATAACCGATTTCCCGTGGGAAATTGGCGACGTATTTTTTGCTAAATTAGGCTGTAATAAGAGGGTAAATTAATGAGTATTATTACATTCACAAATGGTAAAAATACCACCACAAAGACACCTAGAAATGACCTTCAAGATTTTTAGAAGAACCAGGTATTGAATATACCCACTACGTACCTGAAGACATAAATAATTCTGAAAAAGTTAAAACCATGCCACAAAAAGTGCATCGCTATTATATTGCGCTGTTAATAAACAAGTAAAAGTATAAAAAAACATGTAACTGTCCGACGGACAGTTATTTAATCACCTTCACTTCTAAGCCAGGCGCAGAACCTAAACGATACGTTGGCTGCACTGGTTGCCCCCAGATCTGAGTCAAACCACGAGCGGTCCAGGAATTTACTTTCTCTGCAATTTGATGTTTAGAATAATTACCGGCATCCGCTTCCACTAATATCGGCTCACCATGCACATTGGTAAACATCGCATCAGGCAGATGATCACCGATCATCTGCCTGTCATCCGCATTAAAACGCGTTGATAATCTAAAATCATCAGGACAATTTGAATCGAAATACAACTGACTGGTCATTAATTCATGTTTATCAGAACGCGTTGAACTCGTTATATCCATACGCCCACCAAATGCTTTTGCAATTTCTTTATTTGCAAAAGCATATGTTTTAACCGGCTTCTTACCCGAGATATAAACCACCCTTTCTTGAATCAAACCCGCCTCAACCAATCTGGGAAGAGAACGCGACCCCTTCGTCTTCAAATGCGAATAATGATTTTTTGATGCTTGATCAAAAGAAATGATTTGAACTTTGGCCAAATCTTTAAAAAAAGCACGATCAGCTTTCGATAAACGAAGTTTAGCGGGCGTTAATCGTTTTGTTCTTGGGTTAAATGTTTTTTTCATATCCCTACTTTAATAAAATCCTGAATCCCAGCAGCGCAAAAAATACTACACAAGGGCACACAGGGTACAACTTGCTTTGATTTCGCAAGAGAGAGGCTTGCTACATCAGTCAAGCTCGGCAAAGCCGCCCTGTGCACTTTGTGCATTATTTTTGCTAAAAGCACTGCTCAACAATCTTAGTACTTTTTTGATCTTTAAGGCCAGGGATGGCCTGCCTTAAAGCTTTTATTTTTTTGATTTTGTTTTAAAGCTTCTACAGCGATTTTCTGTAGAAGCTTTGCGTAGCGAGGGGCTCGCTTGCGTGCTTAACGACGAAGGAGATAAGCCGCAAAGCGAGACGCAAAATCAAGGTGCGCAGCACGTGATACTGAATGCGCCAGCATTGAGTATCACCTTGAATTTTGCCCGAGCTACGCGAAAAAGGGTGTACCCCGTACACGGCGTAAGCCCCTGAATAAATAAAGCCTATACGAAATAAATTGGAATGTATAACGGAATGTACAATTACATGACGAATCTGAAATTTTGCTCCCTACTTTCTTTTTTGCTAAACCGGCGAAGCGGGAAATCAGTGATAAGTAGGATGTGCTTTCTCTGAGCAATACTTATTACTGAGGTTTTGGGAGTTTTTAAAAGGAAAACAGGAAGTTTTTCATTATTGTTTTTTGGTTTTGAGGTGCATGGATGCACCTGCATAGGCCGCGTTTTTTGCGGGGCGAAGCCAGGGATGGCGAAGGGTTAGGGGGTTATATATACACAACTGCATTTTTATTTTTCATCGTGCACTGGTGGTTATTGTGGTGCTCTTAATGACTATATAAATACTAATAAAAGACTAAAAAAAGACTAGGGGATTAAATCAGGAGAAAAACACTTTATAAAACAATAGCATACGATTTATTTATAAAAGTAAAAACCCGATTTGGTACGCTAAAAAACCCAGTTTAGTACAGCAGATACCCCTGTTTAGTACGTCATAAAACCAGACTTGGTACACTGAAAAACCTTAAATAGTACACATGCTTGTGGATAAGTAGGCTATCTGAATGAATAGGAAATATTCTACAAGTAATCAACGTAAATACAGTAAGTTAAGTAGCATGGACATGCATCATAGCCAAGGAACGAGGCGATATACCAAAAGGGCCCATCTACAGAAAACCCATTTTAGTACACTGCTTTTTGACAGACTGGAGTAAATATGACGAGTAAAAACCCAAAAAGGTACGCTATATAGATGCTTAAACTACGTTATTGCCAGCGTTAAAACCCACTTTAGTACGTTGCTTATTTACGAGTAGCGTAAAGCCTGAAAGGAGTAGCTTTTCCTGTTCCTTCAATATTGTAATCAATCAAAAACCCGACAGCTTTTAATTCTTCCAGGGCACGTTCGAAGGTAGAACGAAGATCACACTTTCGACCATGATGGCCAATAGATACCGCAATATCTTCTAGCTTATTAAGTTTAAAAAAATCTTTTGGCTGTGAACTCATATAACGATGCAGTGCCTTGGCTAATCGATTCTTAAGCTGCTTACGGGTTTCCCAATCATAGTAGGTAAACTCGCTTTCAAGCCAATAGGTAACAATAGGTGAAAACTGAGCATAGATAATTCCGTTGGTAGAATACATCTGCCATTCGATATCAACCAATTTGATTGGTTTGCCAATTTCGCACTTACCTAGATAACGGTCTTCTTTATTGAGCGTTAGAACGAGTGTCGTTGAAGCAAGACGTTCCAACGAGTCAATGATGTCCTTACGCATTTTCCCGCCCTTAGACAAACCGAGCCGATCAAGAATATCAGTAACAGTACAAACAATAGTATCAACATTCACACTGCCCTTCTCGTTCGCCTTGTATGTTCTTGGTACCTTGATTGGCATATTCTCATGCGGGCCAATCAACTTCTTATTGGATAACCTGGACAATGCGTACATGACATCCTCATCAAAGACACTGAGGTTGGCACCATAACGCTTACCCTTGCCGAAGGGTGTCTCAAACGGCAATGCATTATCATCATCGAGCAGCTGTTTCTGTTTCGCCTTGGTGATAGGCATGAAGACAGGAATACGAGTCAATAGAGTAGGTATGATTTCACGTTGTGATATCGGGATAGCATCGAACAAACCAAGCTGTTCGTTTTTATAGACTTCACCGGCGGCGTGAGTAACTACCTGATCACTGGACAGGCCATTAGTTGCACGAGATTTCTTTTCTGGAATCTCAGGGCTTTCCTCTGCGGGAAGCAATTCTACTTCAAGCGCCCTTCCCTCTTTGAGTCGTTTCTCAGCTTCAGCCGCCCGTTTTTCAATTCGGGCCATTGCCTCATTTGACACTCCCCTACCCTCCAACATGATTTGAATAACTAAGATTTAGCAACCCACATCACGCGATTATTATTGTTATTTCTTCTATTCAGATCTTGAATAGCGTATTTATAGCTAAATTTACCCTAAATTGTCAAGAAATACGAATATTATATTTGAAAACATTAGGGAATATGTATAATGAAATCTAAATCGTAAATATACTTTCTGCTTATCAACTGCAAGAAAAACAATAACCATAATTATAAAGAAGAGGAAGCCATGAATGTTTCAATTCAAGAACTAGAAGATCTCGTTCAGCGTTCTGACAAAATCATCAAGCACATCAAGACACACATCTTCAGCCCCGATGGGCAGAAACGTTTTGATAAGACCTTCAAAATAGGTGAAGCATCCACACTCATCGGTCGCCACCCTACCACGATCCGTGAAGCAGAAAAACAGGGCACCATTTCTGCAGACCGAAATGAAGGCAGTAGTATTCGCGGTTTTACCCTCGAAGAAATCAACAAGGCTCGCCGTCATTTTAATACGCTACCTCGTTTAGGTCCTGATGAAGAGGCTGCCGTACTCGCTGTACAAAATTTCAAGGGCGGTGTGGGCAAAACCAGCATCGCAGTACACCTGTCCCAGTGGCTCGCTATCCAGGGTTTCAGAGTGTTGCTGATTGATCTCGATAGCCAAGCCTCAGCAACCACATTATTTGGCTATACACCAGATATGGATATTAATGGCAGCGACACCTTGCTGCCATTTTTTGAAGGTGAACAGCGTACTATGCATTATGCAATTCGTGACACTCAAATTGAAAACCTCAGCCTAATACCTGCCAATCTTCAGCTATACAATGCTGAATACATGGTAGCTGCCAATCATGAAAAACGTCCTATTTATTCCTATCTGCCTCAAGGCATTGAGGACATTAAAAAAGATTTTGAAGTCATCATCATCGATCCACCACCAGCACTCGGCATGCTCAGCATCAATGCACTGGTAGCTGCAACCAGCCTGCTAGTGCCCATGCCACCCAGAATGCTTGACTTCACTTCCTCCTTACAGTTTTTCAATATGCTGCATGAGACTCTGGAAGAGATTCAGGAGCACTTCGATCAAGAAATCGCCTATGACTTTGTGAAGCTGGTCACCTCCAAGAAAAAACAGCGCACCAGCAATGAAAAATTTGCACGTGCAGAGGATGATATTTTGGATCTTGCGCACAATGTATTTGGAAAAAAATACATGCTAGATAGCATTATTTATGAATCGACCGCCATTGATAATGCAGCGAGCGAATTTAAAACACTATTTGAAATACAGGGACAGACCACCACTTATAAAAGCTACCGCACAGCAATGGCTTCAATTGATGCCATGTGTGAAGAAGTGCTTCATGAGTTACTGGTCTATTGGCCAAGTCTGAAATCAAAAATAAAAGCTGCATAACTGAATAGGGGAAACAATCATGGCTAGAAGAAAAATAAGTGATATGGCAGCAGGCGCAGACCTTGATGCAATAGAAATTAAACAACGTCAAAAAACAGGTTTGCACAGTCGAGGCCGATCTTTTCTTTCAAACAATGAAGCACTCAAATCAGCCACAGAAGAGGGCGTTACCGAACTCCTAGTTTCCACCGATGATTGTCGATTATGGGACTACAACGATCGCATTTATGCAGAGCTTAATAATGAGAATTGCAAATCACTGAAAGAAGATATTCAACTCAACACACAACTGCAACCTGTCATTGCACGCAAAGATCCAACAGGGAAGAAGCAATATGAAGTCATCATCGGAACTCGACGCTTCTGGGCCTGCCAACATATTCCAGCCAAGACCATCAAAATAGTACTCATTGAGGCCGACGAAAAACAGGCCTACAAAATCATGCGTAGCGAAAATGAAGAGCGTGATGATACATCAAGTTATGAAAAAGCCATGAATGCCAGAAGAGTAATCGCTGACATTTATAACGGCAATCAAAAAAGCTATTGCCTGGATAACAACATAGGGGAGGGCGCACTTTCAAACTGGATGGCCATCGCCGACATGGAGTCAGACATTATTTCAATTCTTCCGAACAGGCTAGAAATTAGCGTAAAGCAAGCCACTCAGATTCGCTCCGTTATTAACAAATCTGCTAAAGCTAAAAAAGCCGTGCTAGATAAAGCGCACGAACTTAAAGACAGCGATCAGACAACAGCACAGATCCTCAAGCAAATAATTGAAGCAGGGAAGGGCGCACTATCCACCCGCAAAGAAAAACCCACTGAAAAGTCTTACTCCGTATCAGGCGACCCACAGGGCGTACAAATCAAAGAATCAAAGAACGGTACGATCAGTATCAAAGTAAGTAAAGCTGCTGCTGGCAACAAAAAGGCAGTACTTAAAGCATTAACCACACACTTAGGTTGAAAGAGCATAATTCAACGGTTGAATTATTAGTTAAGTTGTTGATAAATAAAATAAAAGCTTAAAAATAAATACACATTTATGCCTGATGCAGCTATAGCTGCATCAGGCATTTTTTTATCTTCCCTTTAAAATTGTTTCCACGTGGAAACAATTAAGCTATGATCAAGATCCAAACTACAAGACCGAGATGCTTATGCAGCTTGTCGATATAGATCTTATTGTAAAAGGCTCATTTACATCGGCTTTTAACGGCCTGTCATCACTAGATAAAGAGCACGCGAAACTAACGGGGATTTCAGAAGCTGTTTATATTCGCACCATTGGCCAACAACGCTATGAAATCATCGGCAACCCCAAAGCCTGGTATTTGGCTCAAGCAATCCAGTCTCATCAAATCCCGGTAATTAAAGTTGATCATCTAAATGATGATGAATTAATGATGCTTTCAACACCTACTACAAAGAAGCTGGGCATTATCGAGCAGGCAGAAAAAGTCACTAAAATGCTAACTGGCTATAAGAGTAAAGCAGATTTAGGACGTGCACAAAACATGTCTCGCGCCTTAGTCTGTAATCTAGTACGAATCCATGCTATCGCTGATGACATCAAAAACAGAATATCGGCCAACCCAAAAATAGTCACACTAGGCCACGCAAAAGTAATTGCAGGCCTGAATCACAAACAACAGAATCAAATACTCAATGAAATAATTAATAATGGATTATCAGTGCATGCAACCGAAGAACGTGCGCGGGAAATTAAAGATACCACCATTAAAACATCCGACAAAAAATCACCAGAAATGATAAAGCTTGAGCAGGAGATTAGTGAATTAATCGGCTGCGAAACCAGCATTGATGCAGAGCAGGGCAGGGTGGTCATCGATTATCAAAAAAATATTGACGTCCTTGATGGTGTACTTATACATCTTGGTTATTCATCAGACTGACAAATGGAATATTGTAAGTATTTTTTTAAGTCCTCCACAAACAAGGTGGCGTTTAAAAATATGCGGGTTTAGATTCAAGCACACGAGAAGCGTAGACGGATTCAACGTGATTATCTATCCTTGGCAATGTCAGTTTATGACCCAGACTGTTATCGACCCAAAGTGGTCGTCTTGAAAACTGACATAAAGCGGTTAATATGTAATTCCTCCGTCACCAATCAATTAAGAACTCAATCTTATTTTTCAGAATATGACACGGCAAGAACTCCTACAACGATCAAGTGCTCTTTTGGGGCGTTTTGTGGGCGAGGTGAAAGTCGCGAACGCCATGGGGCATTTCGACATAAACACCATCGCGGAGGACTTCCTTATCCCCGTCTTCAAGATAGCTTTCAACTGCCCCGATCTGCGCAACCAAAACCGCATCCAAATGAATTTCCCAGCCGTCGATCTAGGATGCAAAACTAGCAGAACCTCTTTCCAAATCACTTCTGACTCTTCAAGCAGCAAAGTATGTGAAACGCTGGATAAATTTGAGTCTCACGGTCTTGGCAGTGATTTTGACCGCCTTTACATGTATGTAATAACTGAGAGACAGAAATCGTACACCTCCCAAAAATTGACAGAAGCGGCGCACAACCTGTCAATTGCATTTGACCCTTCGAGCGACATTCTCGATTTTAAAGACTTGGCGAAAATGCTCAGTGAGCTCACTAACGAGCAACTCGAACACATCAATGGCCATCTCGAAGCGGAGTTCACAAAGACAGACACAAATCTTCAATTTCGAAGCAATTTAGACGCGTTCCTCGGCGTTAGTCAACAAAAGATAGAGGATGAGAAGCAAACAAAAAAATATATTCCATCAGTTTTTGTAGAAACCTCAGAAACGAAGGACGAGATGCGGTATTTCGCAAACCCGATGTTCTTTTACAGGAAGATTGATGATGATCTTCGGCGAATTGACCTAGCCCATTTCAATGAGCTTCTGGGCATGGCCAAAATCGAACCCGTTGCAGACGATTTACGCGAAATCACCACTTCGGAGGCGCCAAATAGCCTGTTTGAGCTTCGGACACGTCTCGTTCAACAAAGCACTGTACTCGAAGCTATCCAAGAGCATGTTTCTCCGTTCTCCTGGTATGGTGATCATGCTGAGCGGTTTGCACCTAGTGACTATTTGACCGGCTACTGGGAAGTGTTTCGACTTAGCATCCAATCAAACGGAAGCGGAGTGTTCAATTCGCTTGAGAAAGTCTCCAAGAAAATTGGAATTACCCAAGCCAAGATTTTTTTAGTTACGGGCATGGCCGGGCAAGGAAAAACAAACTTCGTCTGCGACTTGATCGAAAATCAATTTAGGGCATTTGAGGTTCCCACAATCTTCATCCCTGCGCGCTCATTGAACGACTATCCAGGTCCCAACCGAATTCTATCGTACATCATAAATAACCGGTTTGCTCCCGATGTCAGGAATCTCCACGATCTCTTCACATTGCTAAACAGTGTTGCTGAGGAGTGCCAAAAACCATTTGTAATAGCCATCGATGGAATAAATGAAGTTGGCGACCTAGACGGGTTTGTCGCCGAACTCCGAGTGTTCCTTGAAGCATTGTGCCAGTACGACTTCGTAAAAATAATCGTAACCTGCCGCAACGAGTTTTTTGACCACAAGTTCGCTGGTGTATTTGAACCTCAATTCTCCGATCATCTGTATCGCGTACAAGACCTTCGCAGCGAGATGTCGGACGACAATAAGTCTCGATTGCTAGACGCTTACCTTTATCATTTTAAAATCAAAGCAAAGCTTTCCAAGCTTGCAACTGAGTTTTTGGAGAACGATCTCATCCTGCTGCGGATTTTCTGTGAAATCCATGAAGGCAAAAATATTGGATATGTGCCAGATATTTATAAGGGAGATATCTTCGAGGGATATCTGACTATGAAGATCAACGAGTTTCCTATTTCTTCAAGGCAGAAGGCGTTAAACTCACTTTACAAAACTTGCTCTCGAATGTTGGATGACGAAAATTTCTCGCAGATATCTGTTGAGGGTTTTGATGACTCCGAACGCCAAATTATCGAACGATTGATAGGAGAGGACATCATCCTTCGCAGGGAAGTCCCGTCTACCGGACTTTCGACGTTGGGCGTTGAAAATATCTCATTTACATATGATGAATTGAGAGATTTCTTGCTAGCCTACTATACCGTTGCGGAGCTAGCAGAGTCGCATCCAACTCAAGTAGCAGACATTTTTGAGAAATGCCCTGAGTGGCCCATCTATGAAGGATTTTTCCGCTACGCCTATGTTCTGGCACGTAAGCAAAGCAGCGACAAAGTTTTGGCCGTTTGTGAGGCTTCCGATGACTTTAACAAACACTATCTGAACAATCTGTCGCTTTTATCGGCAGACATTCAAACGTCCGAAGACGTGGGACGAATTGAGACTATTTTGAAGGACAGTACAGCGGAACGTGATATCCGGCAAGTTGCCTGGTTCCTATTCAGAAAAAGAGAGGATTCGGATCATTTAAATATTCGAATTTTGCTCGATCATGTTAGCAGCTTAGATGATGAAGAATCTGAGTGGTTCTTTAGAACGATGTTTTCCAGTTCTTCCGATTTTGGAGGCAGTAATTGGAGGGATAGGGTTGGCAGTCTACTCAATAGTTTGAAGGACCTAAACGAAGATCAAAAACTTGAGTTGGAAGTTCCGGCGTTAGCACTTGCACTGCATTTTGCACCATATGCCCGTTGGGATGAAAGGGAGGCCACGCTCAACTTCTTCGCAAAGTATCAGCTCACGCAGGAAATTGGCGACGCTATTGATGCCTGCAAAAACGCGGCATCTGTGAAAGTGCAGAGCTGCTTAAAAGAAATATCAGAAGAACGAGCTGAACCATGAGAGATGATGTCAAATTAGTTCTCCCAACTTCATGGGAACCCGATCGGAATGAGTTTCTCGCAGCATTGGGGGTATCTCGTGGAGGTCTTGGCGAGCAGTTATTCGGAACCGTCTACGATGCACTGTTCGTTGCATCCATTGAAGTCAAAGGTGAGTTCAGAAAGTATTATTCCGTCGAGTATGCAAACTTGGCGGAGTATTTGGAAATTCGGTATGGGGAAGTTTTAAGCGAAGAGGATTTGGAAGTCGATAAGGTATACATGGTGACTTGGCTGCCACAAGTGATTGACAATATGTACGAGGATAACAAGCTAGATACTGTACTGGAATGTATTGAAAAGCTAGAAGAGGCGCAGAATGAAGATCAAAATTGACTTTGTTTCGAACAGCTCATCGACGTCGTTTGTGTACATATCAGACGAAGAGTTGAGCGAAGAGTTTTTTCTCGAAGCTGCCGGAGTGGATGGAGATGGCCCTGTTGGGGATTTGTTTCGTCAGATGCATTCCGAGATCAGCACTGCGATTCGGCACTACGGGAAACAAGTCACAACAAAAGAGGCTGCAGACAGCCTTGCTGGAACGCATGAGTTCACACCGGAGGTTGTCGATAAGATGAAAGATGCGATTGAAAAGGGAAAAAACGTTGTTACATCAACGCTGAGTAGCGACGGCCCCCTTGCAGAGTCGCTTCTGTGCATGGCTATGTTTGAGATAGAATCAGACCGCTTCTACATCAACGCCTACAACAATTATTGGTAATTTCGTGCTAAAAGCCATCCGCTACAAGAGCTTGGGCTATACGTCTTTTTTCAATCCAGATACCGGCTTCTTCGCCCGGATCCCGGATAAGGGGGAGAAAGACCCGT
>Ga0224511_10000058_pt1 | contig 36231 bp, 21 predicted proteins | sample SF_May12_sed_USG_2_FD_169988 | JGI IMG/M metagenome (GOLD analysis project Ga0224511, IMG submission 169988) | Sediment microbial communities from San Francisco Bay, California, United States - SF_May12_sed_USGS_8_1 | ecosystem: Environmental > Aquatic > Marine > Sediment | place: USA...
AGTTAAATAGGATAGACAGTTAGTGCCCGAGTAGAACACTAAATAAAAAAATTAAAAACTTACACCTGGTCCACTCCAGATAAGGTTTGCTGCCACCAACCCAATGTCTCTCATCATAAAAGCTCGCCACTTGACTAGCCAGTGCCAGGTTATTAAATACAGCGTAAGTTGCTATTTGCGCTCCCTGTGCCTTGCAGGTCTTGGCACAATCTACCCAAATCTCAGATGGGGTGGAATAGACGCAACGGTCGCTGAAATATCCCCCGCTCGATTTAGAGCTGCACTCACCTAAAAATATTCCATGATCATGTACTATGGTGTAATACATGTCACAGAGAAATGAAGGCAGGGGTTTGTTTACATGTGAGAAGTGATAATGATGGTGACAGATTACATGAGAATACTAATGAAAACCTAACCCGGAAATGCAATCCCTATTCTATCATCACAATGGTCAACAATCTCCTCATTTGTATAGTACTGCTGGGGTGGGAACGAGTTCGGGATACTCACTTCGAGTGAGATATTTCTGGCAAAGACATTTGAGTTTGGAATCACAGTTCTCCATGTAGAACAAGCCAGATTGAAGAGAGATACACACACCAGATGTCCTGCTCACTATGAATGTTACGCCTGTCATCTGATCACCTATAAAACCAGTAGGATGACTTTTGGTACTACAATGCGGGCAAAGGTGTATGGTATATTATTGGTTGGCCGTGGCAGAAAATTGCAAGGTATTACCCCTGGCTGATCACAGGTTTGGAAGGACCAAAAGCTATGACCACAGCAGAAATAATGGTTAAGAACAGAGTGGTGCCCCCAAAAAAAGTATTTGTAATGGCACTATGGTACCTGCACTGAGATAAAGTCACTTGCTCAATTAATATGTGGTAGTTCCGCTATATCTCTTGTCGGCGATCGATTATTATTCATTGAAACAATGTATATGGAGCGCATTGAAAGATTGTCGACCAGGATCGAATTTTCAAAAAGAGGACTCTCAAATATATACACGTCGCGTGTCAGTGAACATCAGCTGTTGGCGTAGTTTATAATTAAGAACTCCGTCCCCAACGCGTTCCTCCTGACTTTGAATATTGCTTGTTACTAACCTTCGTACCACCTGAAGTTGTAGTCTTTGGCAACCTTGAGTCCTACCCATGCTTCCTTGTTTGCTGACTGAAGCAGTCTCATGACAGCCACCATGTAAGAGGGCTCAAAAAAAACGCCACCCTCCAAGCCAAGGGCTGTACATTCCGATATCGATTTTGGCCAATTATATTCATCTGGCATTTCTATCAGCTGGTAGCAAACTTGACCAATGCATTTCTCTGAAAATGAATATTGAAATTGGAAATCGTCTATCACTCTCGGAATTCCTTTGCATCTGTATGTGTGCACCTTTATTGCTTTGGTAGTAAAGTTAAGGCTAGTCCAGTTGCCACTGTCAGTTTAGGAGGTTGAGGGTCTCACAGATTGTTTTGCTTCCATTTATTCTCCCAAATTATTAATCCCTGTAAGGGGTCATGGAGTTTGCTCCCTGGCTAACAGGGAGGCTTTGTTGGAGCTCAGAAACGAATTAAGGTCAGATGCCCTTTCTGCCACCACCATTGACTTTTCCGGGATTCGAACCCATGACTCGCTGCGAGCAAATCGTGTATTCTAACCATCAAGCCACGACTGCTAGAGTCCCCACAGATCTTGATGTCCAATTAATAGTGTCCAGCATCCAGTAGATGTGATGACCCAATATATTATATAATTTATCATTTAATATCCGTGCAGTCCCTACAACAACTGACAATTACCGCAGCTAATGAAGCTGCAAACCTTGACATAGTAGAAAATGACCATGCCCACTGTGAGGACAGAATGCATAGCCCTCTTGATCTTCCCAGAACACTCCGTTGCTCTGGAGAGTTAGCCTTTAGCGTAGCAGCCCCTCAACTTTAGACCGATTTCAATCATGATTTAGCAAATGCGACTAGTTTAAGCCACTTTAAAACTCTGCTCCGCACATATTTTTGACAACCTATTTCTGTGTGTTTCCCTGGATTATAGACCTGGACTGTTTAAAAGAGTTTGTTTCTGCTCACCGAATTTTGTTTGAAGAGATAGAATTTCTTATCTCCATTGACCTTAATATAAAAAAGTCTTAGGGTCTTATTTGAGTCATCCATGTAAAAAAAAAACCTTCAAAGCAAAACCAAAGCCCAGGATGGCCCAGCTAAAAAGAAAAAGAGGACTTACCATCTACCACAGTGTGCTGAGAATATATTTCACTAATAGAAACTAGAACAAATATAATCCTCGTGATGAACCATGCCAGCAAATGGTATTGCATTTTCCTCTGTCGGGGCCTGTCAGTACACACACTTGCCGAGTGGAGAAGGCACGCTCTTTATGCATGGAAGCCTACTGATCCACCAGGCTGATAATGATTACCGAGAGTATGTCATAATCCACATAAGACTATATATAATAGGCACACGCATCTAGTGTGCTGTTTAATAGCATAACAGCTACATTCACACCCTTGTGTCCACAGGCCCCGAGGTTGTACGTTTAGTGTGACTCGGATGAAGGAAAACCAAAGGTATAATTTGGCAGATTGTCGGCCGGAAGCCATTCAATTAGGCGCTGATCCATATTGATGATAAATCTTTACACCTAGCTCCTTTATATGCAGCCATTTTCCTGATTATCAAAAATGTAACTCTCAACTAAGCTATACCGGTCACCAGAATATTTTACTGTTCTCCAAATTGCGAATGTTAGTTCATAAAATTGATCCTCTGACGAAGAGATTCAAAGTATGGTTTACTCTTTTCAATGAAAATGGTTGATGCGTTCATACTTTCATATGAATGACGGTGTTGTATACTAAAGCCTAAGGAAACATGGAGAGAAATATGAGTTCAATGTAGGGTCACCACAGTGTGACCACGGTTACCTCGAGAAATAAAGGGATCGCTCAGTGCAGTGTTACTATGGCTGTTCAATGGGTACAGCACTGGTTTTAACCCCTTCGTGGCAAGCTCCTTTTTTTTAGTATGAGCTCCTTACATTAAACCTATACAGCAAAGAGGTAGAGCATTGACACTGACCTGCTCGTGGTGCTCCATGCTAGACTGTAACTGATGAAAAAACAACCACTGTATCTAGCCCAGCAGCTTCACCATAACAGTGAAGACGTCATTCAAGACAGAAACCTGTGCAACCTGAGCATACATGAGGATGGCAAAGCCAAAATCATCTTCACATAGGATAGCCACTTAAAAAAACATAAAATTAATTGACTGCACTCTGAACCACCTTTGGATATGATTAAAGGGACTGGCAGGGTGTAGCTAGCCATTGGTTTTCCCAATAGATGTTGAAGCTATATGTCTATTCCCACTCTTTGGCATAAAAAGCAGAAGGCTGATTCTAGTCTTCATATGAGAAGATCTTCTCCTTCTTCTATAGTCTATTCTCTGGTGACTGGTGAAAAAACGTGTAATCACGTGCTAATTTTTCTTTTCACACCCACCACACACCAGAAATCAGTGTCACGGAATGACTCAGAGAAACCCGAGGAGTTATCTTCTCTCTAATCACATAGGCAGACCACACATTCGAATAATGACTCTGTTTGTAAATACAGGGCAGCTTCACCCAAGGAACCTCCCTATGCTGGACATATACTGATTATGGGCTGTTCATATTCATACCAGATAGCTCTTGTGCTTGGTAATTCACTAACTCCGAGAGAGTGGAAAAAATTCACCAATCGAACCTTTTGTTTCCCAGTGTTTGCATGGGTGGGCCATTGTATTTGGCTTGGACCCGCATTTCCAACAGAGAAGTTAGCTCTATGGGTATGCCTCCTTGATTTAGAGATAAGATTCCAGAGCGAAGAAGTATCATGTGTACAGCAGTACCCTTACATTATGATTTCATGCATTAAGGTTTAGGTAAAAATACAACTACCAGAATAAAGATGAACATGAATGTAAACATAAATAAATAGTTCATTATTGTTATAGCGGGTTTATATGAGGGTAACGAGGCAGCGGTGAGCGGCAAGCAGCACAGAGAGCGGCAATGGAGGGGTGTTTACACGAGTGGCACCGCTGTCTGTGCCGTTCAAATGGGCGTCAACTTTCGCCAATCAAGCGGCACAGTGCAGCTATGAGCCGAAGCTGCATACACCATTTTTCTAAGCGACACAACCGCAGTGACCAATCAGAGCGACGATTTGGTTTACTTCGGTTAGATTTTCGCTTCCGGTGTTTAGGTCAAGGGCGAACTTGGTAGAGTGGCAATTTCGAATCTGCATTGTCATTGGTTGCCGCTTGCCTGACGTAGAAGACATAGCGCATGCAGGATTGGCACTCTGCCGCTGGATCACCGGAAGCCAACGCCCAGTTGACGGCCATTTTGAGCGGTTTTTAAACAGCACCCGGGCGGTTGCAGCTCGTGTAAACTCCACCTTAATTTTTTGATAATTAATAATAATTTTATTTAAATATAACCAACTATCAAAATAAATATAAATTATTGTTGATTTATTAAAAAAATTAATTGTTTTATTTAAATATATTTGAATTTAAATACAAATATAAATCCAAGCCAACTCAACTGGAGTTGACATTGGTATAATTAAGCTAGGTCGGGTGTCATCTCTTTCAGCCAGCCCACGCCTACGACCTTGTAGTTGTTACATGCAACCTTAATGTATTAACGTGCGACTTACCAGAGACCGAAGTCACCCATGGCAGGCCACCTGAACTGACCCTTTGGGCCTTTACATGGTCTGACAGCATTGCTTCCCTGCACGATACCTGCTGAGAACCCAGGTAACCGTTACTGTACAAGTGACTGGAGTTATGCTCTCTTGGACATCATTTCTCCCGTACTCTAAATTGTATCTTCATCTTTCGTATCCCGGAGGACGCTTTCCACTAAGCTATTGTTTTACCCCAAAACTATGTTGAAGGATATAGACCAGCAGAATTTTGTTCGGTGCAGTCTGGACTTGGTGGACATGAACATTGCTCAATGGTTAGTCAGAGTGTGTAGGTAGGTGCCTGGTATTTGATGACGATGATGACAACGACGGCAATGATGATGATGCAGGGATGGTTGAAGAAAATCATCACACTGTGTTTGAAAAAAAATTCTATTATATTGAATATATTTAGCAAAAGCCTTTAGCATCTTATAAACAGGCGGTGGCCTATGAGTGTGAAAAAGAAACTAAGTATTTTTAGCCCTTGGCAGTTTAACTTAATTAAGCATTCGTATGATTGTCTATTGAGCTAGAGAAAATCATGGCTTCTAGTGAAAACTTAGTATTATGTGTAAGACAATAATACGAGATAAAGTCTCAACCTACCAACCTAATAATTTGGGTTAGTACATGAAACTGTCAAGTGCCTGATAATTACTAGCACCTGGGGCATTGGGATCGTGAAATTCATCTTCTATAGTAAAGACGGAGCTTTTCTTGTACAACATTGACTCTGATTGCTCTTCCACCAAAGACGCAGTGGATGCATTGTGTATACTAAGCCAGGAATCTGAAGACTTCTCCTCTTCAGCTTTTTGATATCCATAGGAGTGAACACTAGCCGTAACCTCGAAATCACCGGGAAGGTTATTGTTGCTTTCCATTTCGTGCTGCTGCGACGCCCAATCGACGTCCAGAATTATTGACTGACAATCTACTGGTTGCAGATCCTGCCATCTGTGAGAGTGAAATCGCGAGATGGTATACCCATAGTCATAAGGTAGAGGCTCCAGAGTTAATAATTGATGCTGTTTTCTGGGAATAAAAATTGTCATGTCTGTATGTTATAAATAAACTGGGAAGGAAGCAGCAGTGGTTTAGTGGTCAGGAAACTGTTCACGACATGCGTGCAGTGAGTCATGGGTTCAATCCCAAGAGAAGCATTGGTGGTAACAAAAAGGGCATACAACCTCATTTCGCTACTAAGTTCTGACAAAGTCTCTGGGGGAAATCAACTCCTTGATCCCATATAAGGAATAATAATTTGGAGGATGAAAAGATAATTTAAACACTATTATTTATATAGGTATTTCAAGTGTGATAGTTGAGGCAGTAACATTTCACTGGTCGAGAGAACACCGGCCTGTGTCAGAACGAACTGACCCACCAAAGTGACATTTCTATTTTGATTTGGAGCGCCGATCAAATACCAGGCTTATATGTGGTCGTTAGTAGACTAAGAAACTCATCAACAGTCACTGATAAACCCCTTAGAAAGGTAAAGGTTGTCCCATATACCAATGGCCGTCGAGGAAGTGGCTGTTAGAGAGCCAACTTATGACGGCAATGGTATTTAGCAGACTAAAATAGAGAGCATGGAGGCTAAATGAATATAATGGTCGACTCGGCATCAAATATTTGAGGGGCTTCCGGTATCTTAGATATGTAGACAGCCATCAGAAGCTAGCCTAGTTATTGAAGAAGCTCAGTGTAAAGTTTCACAGGGAACAAACCATAAACGAGGAAAACATTTTGCATAAAAGTCTGTTCAGATCATTCACCCTGATCCTTCCTATTGTGTCAAGCGGAGAGAGAATCCATGGCTGGGTGGGTGCTGCATTTTGCTTTGAACCAGGTGCCTCGAGTTTAATTCCAGTTTGTCAGTCACTTTGTGTCTTTCCCTCATTGGATTTGGATCATGACGCTTAATAAAAGAGGTCCACCCATAGAGGACCACCCATAGAGGACCACCCATAGAGGACCAACCCTGTGGACCATCCTGAAAATAGGCCATCTATATAAAATGATATTATCACATATTTCTCATGGATAAAATTGACGACTGACCACATATAAACCCAGCAAGCAGTGAGACTGATTTGATACTGGTAAACACTTGATCTGAACTGATTCACTCACTGTTATCTGTAATTATATACTTGTTCACATGGGAAGCCATCTGCAAGCTTGTATAGTACCACTAACGTGTAAAATGACAGGAGTATCGCCATGGTTTTATAGTGCCTGGACTCTGCGATGCATGACATAGTATGCGGCGTCACCATGGTCCTTGTGGAGAAGTATCACACATAAACGTATAATACTGTATGATATATAACGTATATGTATGACTACATTCTACTCAACAGGGAAGTGAGATAAAGCCTTACCTTTTTTGAAAGGCTATAGCGCAGAAAAGCATTGCAAATACAGTAATCACAACAGCTAGAATCACAGCTCCAATTATGAAGATATCTGCTAAAACAGAACAGGTTTGTGCAGTTAGGTTTAATTCAATGGCCCATAAGTCTGGTAATAACTACAAAGGAATTCCGGGAAAAGAAAGATCATATAACTATCAAATATAACTGTGAACATCGAACCATATGGTGAAGACATAGCGTTCAAACTTTATATTACAAATATGTGTTCCTTTTTTAACCACCTTAGAACGCACAGTTCAGGAACTTTGTCCTTTGATACTGAAATTGGTTTCGATTGATGATACAAAGATCTGACTATCGACAGCATCTAACTTGCAAATTGAATAAAATTGTGTTTGCCTAAATTAAAAAAACCAGACTCTTACTGTCTCTATCTTCCACATTCAGGATAGATTGCCGTGTTGTTGCGTTAAATACGTCAGCGATGGTGGTGTTGAGTAAAGAGTCGGTAGTATTCATATTTTACCAGAAGATGACTAGCATGGAAGCGAGTGACCAATTGTTGGGTAGTTAGTTCGTCATACCCCTCCCCCCACATCCCACTTGATATATGCATGGATCCAGAATGGGTATTGTGAAGAGATTCAGTTCCCGGTTTGGGCACCACTTTGCCATTTCACCCTGCTTGGAATTGAATTGCAACACCTACAGTTACCTTTTCCCTCTGAAGCACACTATGAACCATCCTGGAAACTATCTATGAAAAAAGAGAATGGTCACATGGACATGACCATCATGTTTGAGAAACATACAAGATGGTAAAGAGTCAGTATTACGATGGCTAAGGGATCAGTACTTTTTGGTAGGCCGACTGAGAATGGTTATATAATAGACAGTCTTTTGTTCGTTATCACCATTGAATTACAAAATTACACTTTGTTCCGACCTTAATTTGACACTATTTGGCTCACCGAAGATAATCTGTAAAAGTTACTCAAGAACACTAAACTGATAAAGTATATGGATTCCCTAGAGAAATTCCTGAATTTTTGTCTGTTATACAGACTGGCTCCTGCACTTCTCCAGCTGCAAATGATTGAGTACAACAAGAGTTGAGTTTATCGGATTAAGGAGTTGTAATAAGATCTACACGTAGTTGGGCCCGAAATTCGTCCACTTTTAAGGAGCTCTATAAAAACGGTCTAAATCTGTATTATTAGTCACCAGAATAATCTTTTAGAGACAGATTTCTCTTTCTCCCGCTCTCCTTTCACTGGTAAAGATATTCGATTGGCTTATTTTATTTTACGTGGATAAGTTAACTTAGTTTATAGGTCAAACAAAAGCAGATGCCAGAAACAGAGTCCACTTAATATATTTAATTGTGAGAAATGTGCATTGGTGCTTTCGTGATTTCTTGTTTCCAGTATTAACACCCCTGTAATCCGCCTCACACGCATCAACCTACTGGTCAACTCTAAGCTGTAATCATGCATAATTATAATATAATGCGAGCACTGCAGCATAGGTACTCTAAATATAGTGGCTACATGCAGAGGTGGTGATTATGAAAACCTGTGTCCTGGCCAAACGTCATTGGTAAAATTGCACTTTTCAGTAATGATTTGAAGTGAGAATCATCCTTCTGAAGATTGTGAGGAGAACTTTACTGTGTGTGGCTTTAGCATTAGATTCCTCTTACCTGTCAACAAAAGACACATCTCTGCCCAACTGCATAGTCCTTTGGATTTGAATAGTAGTGCTAAATTGGGATGGAATCATTTAACGAAAGTTATCAAGGCATTAATCTTCAAACCATTCTTTGAACTAAGCAGTAATGTATGAGTCTCACCAGAGTGTGGATAACGTGATAGCTCAGTGCCAAGAAAACGGAGTATGGGATAGCGGGAACAGTGGTGAAGCTCTGGGCAATTGCATGAATCTGCGTTCAAGCCCTACGGTCACGGTGGGCTTCTGTTGTGAGTGTGAGATCCTCACATCACTCCTAGCTCAAGGAACCACCCTCTCTGTGGAGAGGGGCATTGATAGGGATAGATCAATGCTAAAGAGCGCTTGGTTCAAGATCGAAAGATCCTGGGTTCATGTCATAATCATGCTGGACTCCCAATGCGGGAATGAGCTCATCACATAATTTGATCCTAGCTCCTACCAATAAAGCCTCAGGTTTAGGATGTATGGTCAAAAGGATGACCAAGTGCCCGTGCCCTAATTGAACAATACTGACTGTGGTGCTCCTTGCTAAACCATAACTGGTGAACTAACAACTATTTAACTTGACAACTCCACTACAACAGCGGAGAGGTCATACGAAAAAAAATCCTGAGTTCGCCGTGACTGTGCGCTTCTCACACAATTCGTATACAGTTCCTACTCCTTCAAATCAAGCCTCAGGCTTAGGGGTTCCACTAAATAGCTGCCAATGAAACCTATCTGACTTTATAGTGTCAAATCTCAATTGAAGCTGACTTCCATCCTATAATCTACATTTTTTATGATTCAGTGAATGATTTCACAACAAACCTGTTTGTTAACATCACTTACACAAAGAGTTGTTCGACATGCATCGCATACTCGAAAGGCAGGTGCCTTTGAAGATGTTTTTGCTAACTTATGTTATTATCAAGAAAGTGTTAGCTGCATGGCTGGTGAGTCATTCGCAATAGTTCAGTGGGAGAACGAATGATTCTCACTGTCTGTCCTCCTTGTGGCCCGCGTTCAAATCCCAGCCAGGGCGGAGTGTTTCAAGGGAGTTTTCCTTGGCTGATCACACTCTGCCAACCCGTCCTGAGCCAGCGTGGCAGAAAATGGTTCAATCTCCCCTCAATGGAACTACATAGCCTGTGGACAGTGAGGGGAAGGCCGAAGTGCAACTATGGACAGACAATGGCTAAAATAAGTAAGGTTAGCTGGCTATCGACCACATCTAGAATAAACCCAACAAGAGTCATAAAAGTGGTAACAGTGAGTTTGAAGGACAACCGGTTTGTGTAGCAAACTCTCTAACCCTTCACAAGAAATAAAAACGCCGGGTATCTAGACAAAAAGGAAGGGGACAATGTCGCTTAGAAGTATTGAATTCTGACCAGATCATGTTTATTGAGGGATGAGGTTTTAAAAAAGATCTTTGACACTTGATTTGATTTGACATGTTCATTTTACATGGATAGCGTAAATAAGACTAGAAGTCTTTTTTACATTAAGGCCCATGAAGTGAAGAAAGCATTAATCAAAGACATTGGTCCGGTAAACAGAGTCTATTTGACCGTCCTGGTCAGCATTGAAAATATCTATATTTTCGGTATTGGGCAATTATGTAACCGAGTCTTAAAATTATATAAAGTTTTTGCATTTGAAAGGTCTTGATTAAAGTGTTCCAAAGTCTAGGTGCTGCGACACTAAAAGCTAAATCTCCGGTCCGATTGAGTGTCCTGGGAACGTCAAGAGAGTTTCTCACTACGCACCACATGACACTAAGACACCACATATCATTCAGCGTATGAGTAATCGAGTAACCTGTATTTTTTAGCTAGAGATCCATTTGACAGATTTTTCTTCACTATATATAATGTAAAAACTAGGAAAAGAGAGGGGGCAGATAACTTCCAATACCCGAAACCTGTCAGGTTATGTGTCATTCCGGCATGGCCGTTCACATGCTGTCGTGCTCAAAGACTTTGTAAACAAAGCTATTCCTTCTAAACCTCACAAAACAAAAATATCCTATCCTTTGCGTAAGGTTTGAGCAAGGACATACGATTTGTCTTTGGGTTTAACACAGAGTTTGTCTCGTTCTATGTGCAGGGCTCACATTAAACTGCTGGAAATATAATGGAGACTAAGCTAACTTCAGAATCTGGAACGAATTTTTAAGTGAAAATAAAGTAAACAGAAGGGGAAATTCTAGTTGCCTCTATGTTGCTGTTTCAACCATTTTTATAATCCCTTATTTCGAAAAGCATATATTGGAATGCAAAATAGTACGAAGTGATTTACACAAACTGAAGGTCATTCAATTACGTTTCTGTCGAGGCATCATGCAGTTGTCAGCAGAATGATATACCCAAAAGAAGAAAACTCATGAATCCAGACCTAAACTTTTGGGGTTTGGGACGATAGGTCTCCTATTCAAAAACACCCTGAGCTATCGTTATCAAATTCCTCCCAGCAAAATGCAAGGGCATTTTTGACCAATTTAATTTTTACGGTCATTATGGTCACGACTTACTTCGGTGCGCGCAAGAGTTGTCCTCTCATAACCACGACAATCCGCTCTCAGGACCATCGTCTGCTAACAGGACGTCTCTGGGTTAGAGTTCGTTTGCAAATTCTACAGATTCTGGTAATTTTTGGCCTTGAAGTTGCACAAAAACACGTCTCCAATAATTATTCTACCCTATTCGCATTTTGATCTGGGGCTTTGAAACTGACAAGCTCAGTGTAAGCACAAAACGCCAATTGGATTTCGGAGTTTTTGAAATGGGTTTTACGAGTCAAAGTGAAATCTGCGTCATTTGAGGGAAAATATGGTGCGGATTGCATTGGCTGTTACCATTTTGAGGCCTTTCGGAGGCTCTAATGGCCCACGAACAAAATATGCTGGTCAAAAATGGACCTGTTCACCACGGTTCATTTTTGTTGGGTTGTTATTTATATTGCAATATATTGTAAAAAGCCATATAATAGAGATTAGTTGAAGATGTATGGGCGTAAAATGCGTTTAAGTGGTCCAATGCGCTAAATAAAGTTACATGTATGCGATGGGGTTTGCGTATAGTACGCCAATGCCCGAGGTCCTCGTTACGGCAGTGCATTCGACCCAGAATGCATTGTAGCTCCGCCTATCTTGTCACTTTGATCGAACGGAAGCTTGCTAGACTGGTTGCTAGAAGGCCAAGGTAAAGCGCTATCAACTATGCGTTGACTGCTGTTATCCAGGATTATAAATCTGAAGAAATGGCCGCAGCAGCTGTTTAGGTAATCTAGTGTACTATCCGTAAGATAATCAACACTTTTAGTACCAAGAAAGACTGCCATTTGAGTCCTCGGGTGACTCGGGCAGTAAGGATAGCGCTGGCACTACCGGCTTGTTGAGTGGATACGGAATCAACTGTTCAAGTTCAACGGGAACTGACGGGCACTTTGTCCAGAAATTCCAAGTTGGATTAATCAAACGGGACCATGAGTTGCTTCGGTAAGAAGGAGACAGACGAAGACCGGGCGATGAAGGAGAGGAATAAGAGAATTGAGAAGCAAATTCGTGATGACAAACAGAAATACAAAGCGACTCATCGTCTTCTACTTCTTGGTGAGTCTCTCAGTCACCCAGTCACTGAGGCAGTCACTCCGTCTCACTCAGCTAGTCATTACTTAAACGAGTGTACCAGATTCAACCAACCCAATGGAATTTTTTATGAGATCACGGATAAGTACAACTGAGATCACAGTTTTGGTGTATTAGATACCAGTATCTTGAAATGAAATGAGAATTTCAATTTTCCAATCTGAAGGTGCAAACATTTTCAACTAGCCTCTTGAGACCATATGCCAAGTTGGTGACTGCAAGCACTGCACTTGCTAACCAGCCACTCACTGGGACTGACATGGCATACATTAGTCATTGACAGTTGAAAACGGGGATGGAAACCTACACTTTCTGGTTAGGTGTGCACAGATCCACGAGTCTTACGCAAAGTCATAAGCCTGTAGTCAATCGGCTGGTTTTGCTGCTGGGTTTCACAGATGAGTGTGAGTTTCCCATCTCCTTGTTGCTATCCTCTTTGGTCCTTGAGTTGACTCGTCAAATCACTTCATCTAATGGGCTCAAAATATCTGCAGCAATAAATCTAATTGAAAGGCTTAAACTTAGCAAATTCGCTGGATGTTGGAGGATTGCTTGTACCATACTTAAGCCCTTTTCAAATGAACTGCGCTGTTCAGATTAAGGAATTTACATATTTCTCCACAATAATTGCAGAACGACTTAGAGAATGTATACAGGTAAAAGCAATGCTGACCAAAAATAGCTACACCCGGTGAAGATTCAAAATTGTGTCACCATTGGACTAAGGTGGTGTCACGACAAACCTGATTCTAGTCCAGCCGTGGTCTCTCTGATTTGGGAATATTGGACTCGCACATTTTGTTAAGCAAGTGACTGGATTGTAGGCCTACTAAGTCCTACCTTTCCAGTCATGCCATTAAATTGACTTGTATCTAAGGGTGGGAAAGCTCTACCTTGATTTAGAAAATGGGCTGTGAAGTCATAGCTGTTACCATGTACATAGAGATGTCTCATTTTTTAGGCGCCGGAGAGTCAGGAAAGTCTACCATTGTTAAGCAGATGAAAATATTACATATCTCCGGAGGTTTCCAAGAAGTGTAAGTTCACTGGGAAGGTTCCAAGACACTTGCAAATTATTATTCATGTACAGGCCATGGCCATCAAAGTTATAGGGTTGTGTACTCACTGTACGCGCTTTACGACTCAGACCTGGTTGTATTGATGATGAGGACATTTCAATGGCCTACTATCATGCATTGATAGGTCTGTGTACTAGCTGTATCTAGCCGGGCTAGGCATATATTTTGGTCATGCTCCACTGCATTTTTTGTATGTCATTCATCCCTAGTCATTAGGTTCCGGCCTGGTCAGATGTGGAATCCCTACCTTTTCTAACTCCTCCAATTCCCATTCATTGATTGATAGTCATTCTTATATCACCCTAGGGATAATGGGTAACTAGTAGTTTGTGCTAGGCCTGGCTGTCTGGCGGCCTGTCTAAATTATCAATGAGGTTGGGACAATATTTTATGTCTAAACACATGATACCCGCTACTATTCGTTGGTACTATGCGCAACTTATTCATTCTTTACTTTCAGAGAGAGGATGGAGAAAGTTCCTGACATTAAGAGGAATGTGCGTGATGCGATACTAGTAAGTCAACTGACAGTCCTATACTGACTCAATTCTTGTGTGCCCCTCCCATTTTCTGGGTCAACAAAAGTGCTAAGAGGGCATACATTTTTCCTTGGCAGCGTAACACCAGCAGCCGAAATAGATTCATTCGCTCTAACTTGACAATGGAGTCATGATCATGCTCAAAGTAAATGTTGGTGTTTTGCTTATTACCTGTCTGGGCTGAGAGATTATTTTGATGCATTAGTCCCTGCCTAGCCTGCTGAAGAGGAATGTGTGTTATCTTTCTTATTGCACCATTTGACTGGTATAACAAGCTCATAGACCCCTGATAGTGATGGATTTGCTAGTCGGCCAAATGATTGGTCTTTGGTTAAGCAGGCCAAAATGGTATATCGCCAGGCCAGGCCTACTTGTTTACCATCGTGGGTCAAGTCTTGGGTGAGTGAGACTTTCTATGTACATGTGCGCCCCATGAAACCTATACTATAATAAGTTGTCTGTCAATGGTAGAGAAATTCGGTTTTTTGTATAGCCACCTTACAAAAACCATTTCGCTTTTCAATCATTGATAGAAGGTGATGGAACTTGTGTTTCTCTGTCATTAGTTTCATCTCATAACTTCTGCCGTCTCACTTTTAGACAATCACAGGAGCGATGCCTAATCTCAACCCCCCTGTAGAGCTGGAACATCCGAACAACCAGATGATGGTGGACTACATACAGAATGTTTCCTCTCTTCCTAGCTTTGAATATCCACCAGTAAGTGGCTCAATGGTGTTTCACGACTTCCTTTTTGTAAATTCTTAATTGCGCGATTTTGTGCTGTTGACCTAGAAGTAACTGTTACATGGTAAGCATGGCCACCTGCAAATCTCTCCAGCAGTGACCTGACCGACAAGATTAACCAGGCCAGGGAGATGATTGATGCTACTCGAATCACGAATAATAGCTTGCTAGTACTACTTGACAGAAATGATGAGGCATGAGCCAGCTATTTCAGTCTCTCCACCGGATTGCCTAGCACCAGACTCGTATCACCATCATCTTGTGTTTCAGGAGTTCTTTGAGTACACAGAGGCATTGTGGAATGATGCCGGAGTTAGAAGCTGCTTCTCTAGATCTAACGAGTACCAACTGATTGACTGTGCCCAATAGTAAGTAATTGAATGGAAATGTTTGTTGAAGAGCGATGGATGATGATCATGACTCACTGTGGAAGAGGAGGGCCTCATATCCTTCCTGATTGCTATCTTCTCATTAGATGAGAATGTAATCGCTCATGTCAGATGTGTCCTATCAGTCTCAGCGCTGACTTTTCTTTGCAACCATTTTATTGACGCTTATGTGAATTGCATACATCTGTTCTCTATACACCCTTTTCACCTGTGAAATGGTGATGTGGGAACTATTTCTGCCCCAAAACCGTTCCAAGTTCAAATTTTCAGATATAAATCCACGTGCACTCTCTCGTCTGATTCGCATTCAGATGTAGAAACCTGGGATAAACTATTAGAACCAAATGTAGATAGATCACATAAAGTAAAGCTAAGAGGAGCAATTGGATATGGGTCAAATTCATTCACTGGCAAATCAGTTGAGTAACGGATTTGGCCCTGACTGGACAGCTAAACATTTACTGCTAAGTAGCTGTTAGTAAGAGCCGATATAGGCTGATCTAAAAATAGCTTACCAAATTAATCACACTCATAACTGTCTGTATTAGTGGGTCTATGGTGAGATCAGTTCTCATTGGTTTACTTGTACAAGTAACAATTTCAATGGGTCACCAGGTTCAGTACTCATTCGCCCATGCCTGTGTGACCATAAAAGTTACCCAAGTGTAGCTACCTGGGATGGCTGCCATCTCTAGTACTGTGGCAACTAGACTATTCAGCTAGTAGTGGTACTCATGTCTGTGAATCAGTCACGCCTCTGCTAGTCGGGCAGCCATCATGCAGCTACTACAGGGAATTAGAGTTGGCATTGATTTTCTTGGTCTTGTTCTAATGATAAAGCTTGGCAGACTTTGACTAGACTCGTGGTCTCATGGTGAATTCTATTCTTCAGCCAACTCTACACCTCAGTTGTACTCCAATTTCGGCACTCAATCTACTTCCTGTTAGTTGATTATCCGGGGAGATTTGCTTGCCCACTGGCTCCAGGCTCTGCATACAACCCATTTTAGCATTACTGGTCAAACATGTTCGTCTTAATAGACTAAATTTGGGTAGGGGTATGCTGCTGTTGAATAACTATGAGAAATGAGCAAACAACATCAGTTGGTTTAATGTAGATGAGACTGGCTGAAATTCTGACAATCTCATTACACATATAATAGATTCTAGAGTCTTAATGCAGCATCTAGGTGATGATGTACCGATGTATGTTGCTACCGAACAGCAGGCTGTTCAGAAGCGTATTCCCGACTTACTCTTATGACCGAGATAAAATTCGAATTGGTGCATTATTTGCTGTAGACTTTATGCATGTATGACAAATGTACACAATTCTGTGGGTTAGTGTGCTACTATTTTTAGAACAGTTGCAGCTAAAGTTACAGTCAAATGGCCCCAAGGTATGGGCCTATTAAGTACACCTGACAAGTGTATTTCTACATTCTTTGTCAGATGCCCAGCCAGATTTTGTCTTAATGAAACGACAAGGGCTCTGTTCAATCTGTCACTACAGTCTTGTCGTGCATTCTAAGTACCGATTCTCAACTCTACACGGCAACTAGCTCGGTAGAATTTTGGTCGAGTTGGAACATCACCCTCACGGTGTTCGCAACTACTGTACTTGGAGGATTGATTAACTGTACTATTTTGGATAACATTGTTGGACTATATATCAGCACTTGCTGGGGATTATTTCCAACTTGTATGACTGGCTAGTCGCAATCTATTGAGCCATACACATCGAGACAAACGTTTTATAAACTCAGTAGGCCGTTACAGCGGCTTATAAATATTACACTCTGCTGGCCTTTATTGAACTGAGCATTGTATGCCATTATGAACTCGGTGATAGGCTGAAGCTAAAAATAGCATCAAATTTCCAATAATAGTAGCTTAGCTGCAGTCTGCCGTGGAAATCATTAGTAGCTAGCCCGCTAGTAAAACTGATGCCTGCATAGTCACTCAAAAGGCGACCAACTAACACTTCATTTCCTTCATTTTATTGGAACACCTCTTTTGTCTAGTGTTACTCGATGCGATGTGTCTGGACATCTGTTATATGACCCTATTCACACCGAGGCATGAATACAAAAATCTAAATATGGCATTCAAGATGTCCGACTGAGTTATTTTTAGAATGCTTTGAACTATGCTGGCTGCATCAATTTCTTATGAGTTGAGAGAGCATTTTCACTCCCACAGTAATGGATATATGAGCAATAGATTACTGCACGCAATTTGGAGAGTGGTAGTTTGGGGAATCAATGCATGAGTAACCACAGCTATACAGTTGCATGTTTGGTCTGCCAATCTGGTCTCTAGTGCCTGCCTATGTCATGCTGTCATTGGGTTTCGGCTAACTTGATTAGTGCTGGCTAGTTTGGAAAAAAAACTTTTCTCCGGGGTAATATTGGATAGACAGCTTATAATTTGAGCGAGACTGTCTAGACTTGGCGTGCATAGTCATCATGTTTAGGGGTACAGCTGCATAAAATTATATAATTGGTGCAAGTTTCTGCCTTAGATTGGAGTGCAATGATGACAGTAGTTTTCAGCGATTCTATTGATTGGATTGATAGTCTGAGCTCGCATACAGTTGAAGTTATCTATCTTGGGTAATCCTGATGTGTTCTGTGAGTACGTAGTTACTCAATGGGCATTTTGCCTGGTAATCCGGCAAGCTAGGTGGTAATTATTCTCCACATTCCTGGTGATCTCTTGAGTGCACCTATTAAAAGTCTTGTAACTATGTTTGTCTTCTATTACAAGCTCCGTATTTTGAGAATGTACTCCTGATGAGCTGAGATATACAGATAGGTCTGCGTTCTTCATATCCAGTAACAATGATCCTAAGATGTATGAAATAGCTCATAGATCATGGCAGACCGCTCTTCCAGATGTATAATTTGAAGAAGTTCACCCAAGCCTATCCCGATATCTCATGTAACGAATACACGCCTTAGGACAGCTTTCTCATTTGGTACCTATAAATAGTCTGGTGTGTCATTGCTTCTTGAGTGTCCATCCAGGAAGTTGGTTCTCATAAAGCACGTGGGCAGACAATTGTGTTCATGGGAAGGGGTTGTATAGATAAATCTGTGGATTATGACCGGTTTGTACAGCCGTCTCGGATGGGTGTGACCAATTCCAGTCACCCAGATGGTTTTACTAAGCCGGTTTTACCTAAAGATTGTTTTCGTAATCCAACTTAATTTGGTTTCTTTTATCTGACAAAAATTCTAAATATAGGATTGAACTGGGCCTCTTTTGGGGTGTACTTTAAAAAAGGGAGTTTGCGGTGGTCGCTATGTCATAACATGCTGCCTTGACAGAATTATTCTTTGTGCAACGACACTGCATTTACATACATTACATTATGAATTTTTAACACTGTGTAGCCTAGGTGTGTGGCTTATATGTATTTTCTATTTGTAGTTTCCTTGACAGAACAGGAGAAGTGAAAAAGCCTGACTATGTACCAACAGAGCAAGTAAGCTCTACCTCGAAACTGTAAAGGTTTATGTGGGGTAGCCTGGACGTCGCTGAACTTTTGCACAGCATTAAAAATCTAGTCTCCCCATTTTGTGTCAATTCTATTTTTAGGTGCTTCCGTTCCATTAACATTTTCATGATGGAATTTTGATGCGACAAGGACACCCGTGGGCACTGTCTTGTAGCATTTACGGTGTCTTCAGACACATTGAACCAGATTTTAGTATTGGGTGCCCTGAAGCTTTTCAAATTAACCGAAATTGACTAATTGAAAATATAGGGGTATGCAAAGGTCCTTGAGAGTCATTCTGTTTTCGTTTCACTAAGAATTTACTTCCACTGCTTGATAAAGTGAAAGCCTTGCGGGCAATTGAAGCCATGACAGGTCAAGCATTCGGCTACAAGGGCTGGTCACCCATGCCCGCTTTTTTCTACCCAGGGTTAGCATCTAGAACTCAGGGCATACATGAGATGGAGATTAGCTGTCATTACCACAACAATCGACACAGTATAGTACTGATTGCATTCTTAGTTTTACCTGGGGAACCAAGTCCAGTTAGTATTGGTTTACATCTGGAGACTTCCTATATGATGTTGAATTAGTACTTATTGTGGATGCAACTGCAGAACGTACAAAGATCAACCTTTTTATAAGTTAGTAATTATTATATCAATAACCTTATGTTTAGTTGTTGAATTCATAGAAAGTAATTTATCAGAACCAGTATTGCTCATAAATTCAACGCCCAAGAAGCATCGTTTCTATGAGCATAATACCTACACAGCATAGCTTAGCTGCCAACCATTGTCAACAGTTCTCCAAGATCGGCCCTTATTGGTTTAAGATAACTGTGTTTACTATGCAAACTTACTAAATCTATAAATAGATGTTCATCAAGTTGGCCTTATGATGCATGCACGAAACCTGGACATTTAAACTATATGCAATTGTTTGCGGATCTCTTGGTGAATGGGGCCTTGGCGTTCTCAGATGTAGGATGGCGTATAGCCATGACCTTTGATTGTCTGAAGTGGCCATTCAATAAACCCGGGCACCAAGAGCAGACAACCCTATTTTTAGTATTGTAAAATAAACGATAAAATGACAAACCGGTTCTGCTTACATATAATATAGGAATATTTCCCAGGACATAGTCATTGGACACCAGTGTATGGTTACTTGCCCAATCGATCTTATGTTGTATTGATATTGTTTTAAAACCACAACAGAATGACAAACAAAACCTATTGTCTTTTGTAGGATATTCTGCGATGCAGAGTTCTCACTTCTGGTATCTTTGAGACTCGGTTCACTGTAGATAGAGTAAATTTCCAGTAAGTACATAACATCCAGTCAGGCCGTCGGTCATATTTAATTCTTACCACGATTCAGATGTTTGTCAGGACGATGTCACTCCTTCGCGTCGTGTTCGGGTTTCTAGTATTGATCAGTGTGTTGTATTTCCATCAGTAGGTGATACTGATTAAGCGGGGTTTCCAGTTCGCCGTGAAAGCTACAAATAAATAAAATGTCGTGCGTACCAGGCATGACTCAGATTAGCACCGTCTAAAAATGGCCCCGGGTACTTTCCACAGAATATTACCTTCGTTTTGAACAAGGGGAAAGTCTTTGATAATTTGACAGACTGCAGACAAATGGAACGCATGTTATTCCATTTGTCTGCAGTTTCTCATGTTGAAGGTATATGTAAGCGCCGTTACTGTTGCTGACTAGCAGGCGTAGAATAGTCCTTTTTTATATCGAATATTCCGATACCTATACGCTTGGTGTTTTGTTTATCAGTTGCAACTACCTGACACTCTCAGAGAAAAGAATGGATCCATTTCTGATAAGCGATGCACAATACACCTACAGGTGATCTGGCATGAAAATGCCAGACTTACCAAGTAGAAAACAAACAAAAATGTCAGTGAATAAATCTTATTTTAAGTATTTGGGAGTTCTTTTCTTTAATTCAGTGTAAAAGGATTATTTTATGCAACCAGTTATGCTAATTAGGTCAAGGTCATCTAGTTGACTGAACTCGCCAAACTCGGGATGTGGATGAAAGTTCATAGCTACTAGTACTAATACTTACTAAGTTACTAGCTAGTAGCTAGCTGTTTTAGTTGAGTACTAACAACTTTATAACCATTGAATGCTGGTGAGCCAGTTATTGAGAGAATGAGTGTATCAAATACATTCTGATTGTAACTGATAGTGATTTCGATACTGAATTTTCATGAGCTAATCGTCACCATCGTAACGGCAACGAGTACCCAATTGTATTTAATATTTCCAACCCTGTTGACTAGGTGCAGGCTTACCACTGCAATGGTATATCGTTAGCAGCTGTGAGTTGAGATGATGTTGAAGGAAAACATCTGATTGTAAACGTCATCCACCATCTGGCAGAACTCAGAATGACGAGTAGTTTTTCGTTTTTGTCACCATTGAATCAGTAACATTGTGCCATCTTTAGTGTATACCGACCTGTCGACAATAGTTGGTGATCATGTGATTCTCTTCCCTATCACTGTAAGGATATTTTTCTCATTTGACGTCAACCGCTATGGTGAAGCTGCTGGGTTATACTTGTTTTTCACCAGGTAGGGCTTAGCATGGCTCACTTTGAGCGGGTCAGTATCAATGCTCTGCCTCCTACCAAGTTTTGTTTTTGGTTTTTAAGCTAGGGACAAGGCTCGTACCCATAACGGAAGCGGAGCGCCTGGTAACCAATGTTCGAACCTAGGATATTTCGATCTTGAGTCAATCGCTCCAGCACTGGGCTATCTCACTATCCCACTGTAAGGATAATAGAACCATTAGTAGTGTAAATTTTTTGTTTGTTATAGTATGTTCGATGTGGGTGGCCAAAGAGATGAGAGAAGGAAATGGATCCAATGCTTCAACGACGTTACAGCCATCATCTTTGTCACAGCCTGTAGTAGCTTCAATATGACCCTACGGGAAGACAACAATGTTAATAGACTTCGCGAATCCCTCGACTTATTTAAAAGCATATGGAACAATAGGTAAGTAATTTCTGCTTCACGTCTCCATGACAGTACAGTTAGTTGTCAGTAGTGGTGCAGAAATTGGCCTACGTAGTCTTTGACTCAACGTTTGTCAGGGCGCGTCACAAGACTTTCTGCACACGTATGTGACCCCTAGAGAAGTTAACTCTATGGGAGGGCTCCTTTATTTAACGTCTGGATCTGAAACCATAGCAAGTAATGAGAACTATATAACACGCGCTTGGTGTGGTGTGGTTTGGTTCTGCATTTACCAGTATTTTCACACTCGGCCAACCCATCCTGAGCCAGCATGGCTCAATCTCCTCTCAATGGCACCAAGCAAACTGTGGACATCGAGGAGGAAGGCTGAAGTCTATTCATGGACAATGGCTGAAAAAAAGCACTTTTGCAAGAAGGGTTGTTTTCTCTTTTTTGTAGATGGTTGAAAACTATATCAGTAATTCTATTCCTTAACAAGCAAGACCTGTTAGCAGAGAAAGTGTTAGCGGGCAAGAAAATAGAAGATTACTTCCCGTCATATGCTAGATACCAGCTACCCATGGAAGGTAAGTTTGAAGTTTATTACTAAAAAAACACGAGCTGACTAATAAAAGGTTTGTACATGCGGGAATAAAAAGAAAATAAATACATAAATCATGTCCTGTCAAAATTTGTACCCAACTTGTCTAGTCGAGAAGATTTTCTGTTATTCAAAAAAAAGGAATTGTACCATATAACGGATGATCTGGATGTAGTAAATTCTTTTGAAATGTTTCTGCTAAAGTTCTTCCAAAGAATCGTTCAACATTGCTAAATTAGTAGCTCTAGTCTTTTCTGTATGAAAACTCGTGAGGTATGACGATTTGCCTGAGTGAGTGGCTTACTGTGTACTAGTGTGTAAAGGAGACGTAATTTCCCCAATTTCCAGCTCACCAAATGAGACCGGAATAGCAATCGGTTAACCAAAAACCCCAGTTAAGCGGAAATCTAAATACATCTGGTGGCAAAATCCCTGGAGATTCCCAAGATCTTAATAAATTAAACGCCAGATTAAAGAGATTGAACTCGATTTCTGGGTCAGGCTTTTGTACCTTATCTGATGCTAAACATTATCACCAAATAAAGGGCTTGGATGGTAGACTGCACTTATTATTCATATAGATTTCCCACCAGCGTCTAGTCTCCGTGGTGGTTTGCGAATGACTGGCCATGTAAGTTATGATTTCCTTCCGTTTAGGGGTGTTTGTTGAAATGAAAAACTGAGTTGGTATTTTTTGTAGAAAACCGAGATCCGACAGAAGATGAGAGGGTGACAACGGCAAAGTTCTTCATAAGAGACGAGTTCCTGGTAAGATCTGCGAATATTTGCTTTTTCATAACGATGCTCAAATGCGCAGCCAGTCTCTCAAAGGGTCTAGTGGCTGTTGGTTATAATCTCATCAAGTTACAAGCGCAATTTAAACATGTAAAATATAAAACCTTTTGACAACCTGATACCAGCTGGTACGCAACTACACTCATCGCTCTTGATTATATTCAGAACACTGTAAATTTCACTCATTTTAAAACCTTACTGCAATATTAACTCTAGATCAAACAAAAGGGAGCTTTGCTGACAAACAAAAACAGGCTGCATTGACGCAATGATTTATTGACTTTTCCATTGAATGTATAGATGCGCCTGGCTGGATGGCTGCCCCACTTTTTCCAAGAACTGGTGACGCGAGCTGATTATCCATTGATCTACACCGGCACAGGCGAGGTCGATTTTAGGGTTTTTGCAACAATTTCATATTGCACTATAATTTAACCAGTGATTTTCATAGTATGGGGAGACAACACCCTACATCTAACTTCACCATTACGGGTAGGTTTATTCCTATTTTGTAACCATGCGAAGGTTGATGCGAATGTTATTGTGATTACAGAGAATCAGTACGGCCAGCGGCGATGGGAGGCACTACTGCTACCCACACTTCACCTGTGCTGTCGACACAAATAACATTCGTAAGGTGTTTGATGACTGTCGTGACATAATTCAGCGTATGCATCTGCGTCAATATGAGCTGCTCTAATGGCACGGAACACCATAGGTCTCTTTATAATTGGAGTCAAAAGTTAATATGAGCCGGACAAGCAACCTCTACTAGCTACTAGCTGTCACTCACCTCTCAGTTAGCTTCCTATCAGCGGTGGTACCTAGTCAGACAGGCTGTCCTGAACAAAGTGATTGTTAATTAAACGGTCTAGTTACGGTGTAACATCGTGATAAATGAACACTTTGTAGTTTTTTTATTCACAACGCTTTTAGTCACTGTACATTATATTATTGTTAATGGTCATCATACTGTTGTGAAAGGCTGCTTTTTGGTACAGTGTCAGGCATTCGTTACATCCGACTAAATGTATTTTTTGTTTAGTCCACCCAGATCTGCCAGACGAAATGCCTGATCAACACTTGACTAGCGAACGGAATCTTTTTACTTCTAAATCAGCCCTCAGACGACTGGCAGCGTGGCCAGCAGTAAGAATCTTGTAATGTAAATCATGTACAGTTTGTGTGGTTTGTCTGCGGCCTCGCACACTAGCAGGTGGCGATCGTAAGCCTTGGTCATTTTACTTAAGTTAAAACGGTTTGACTATTCCCGGACTCTGTTTCTAGTCAATGCCAGAAGGCGTCGTGAGGGTATGTCAAACATGAGGACGCTGCTCGGGTTGTCCCTCACACAGCGTCTATCTTCGTTTACTGGGATGTTATTTCTTGTAGTTAGTTTGCGCGTGTCGGCACTCCTGGCCTTATGGCGTGCAGCATTCAGCCTCACCAGACCATATTATTCTATCTTTACTGGCTCACAGTCTGTTATTTTGAAATAATGAAGATGTCTGATAATACCACAAACTTGGCTTTTTTATTTGCACTTTAGCAACTGTCAAACAGATGAATGAAGATGGACTAGCTTAGCGTCTAGTTGCAAAACAAAACTGGTAATATGGTAACAAAAAATAAAGAGGATACCACCGGTATATTGACTGCAAAGATTATTAAAACGTTTTGGGTACAATGTCCTGGCCTGCAGTTTATTGGCTAATAGATAGCATTCACTTCCTCAGGATCGGTATCAGATTCATTTGATGTGTGGCCAACTCCACATGTACTCTGCAATTACATAACAGTACCGGTAACATCGGCATGAAGTTGGTATTGGGAATTGCATTCCCCTGACTATCCAATGCGAAGACCTAGATTCAAAATTCCTAGCGCATATCAAAAAGATCATTCTTCAAAGCGGTAGTTGATGATCAGCACTCTTCACTGGAACAGAGCTCTTGAACCAGAACAGCCGAGAGACACAGATTCTCTCAACTGAATACAACTGACTATCCCAATACTTTTCAAATATTGGTGACAGGAAGTGTGACAAATACGACTAATATCATCTTAGGTCGAGGAACCATAAAAGACCAAAGATTTAATGTGTAAGAAAGACGTTACTTCGATGCGAAAGATCTGTGAAAATCTCACTGAACCATGGACCAAGATGCATCATTCAAAGTGTCAGGTTTGATGGGTAAGAGAGGCAACTAAGATGAATGCGTTAGATTAAAGGGGTTCTGTCATGGCCAAAAATGTCTTCACTTGTTTTCAGATTCTGAAACCTACCATGAAGAAATGGGCCCAATACCCAGCTCAAATGAAAGCTTAGATATAGCCCTATCCAATACGCATATTTTGAGCCCTCGACGACGCACTTTTCAGGCCGTCGACGCAACAGAATTGGCCCCGAGATAGGAAATTAATACAGAGCTGTTGGTGTCTGCGTTGACTCCTCGGCTTACGCGCTGATGTTTGGAAAATCCTCTTGCAGGTGCACACTAGACCTGTAGCTACACAAGTCTATATAGAGAAAATGTTCAACAAAAATATAGAAATAGGGTTTCAGAGGAAAGTTTTTCACCTGTCAGCAAGCGTTAGTGCCATTATTGCGAAATGATAGGGGCCCGAACGCAACGACCTCCATTTAGGGCTAGGGAAAACCGGCAAAGCACATCTCATAACTTAAGTTTTCTCCAATCTTACATTCAATTTTTAGTTCTACTCAATGTTATAATAGGGTGAAGGATGTTAGGTTACTAAGTTTTAGATCCTATTTTATCTCTATATGAACCATTTGGGTCGTAGTTATTCGAGTGACCGATATTCATTTTGTGGAAAAAGACCACTCGCTATCGCTGCAATGAATGCGGAGTTGCTTTCCTTCAAGAATGGGGAACAGAACTCCGAAAGAGCGTCTACTGTCTATCGTGTCATAACCCCTTTAAGAATCATACCCAGCCTAGGTCCAAAGAGTCAGTCATGATAGCTCAGTGGAATAGCTCACTGTCTGTCCTCCCCGTGGCCCCGGTTCGATCCCCAGCCATGGTGGAGTATTTCAAGGGATCTCTCCCTGGCTGATCAAACTCTGCCAACCTGTCCTGTGCCAGCGTGGCAGAAAATGGCTCAATCTCCCCCAATGACACCACACAACCTGTGGACAGCGAGGAGGAAGGCCGAAGTCCAACCATGGATAGATAATGGCGGAAAGGAAGGTCCAAAGAACTTTCCAACTTGAGAGAAGCTATGCATGTCCAAGATGTTTATATCCATCAATACGATGTGATCCGAGTGTTTAGATTGCAGTTGCATTTTAAGTCAGAAAAAGACTTGTTGCGGTTTATCCTAACTTCATTAATACTCTCAGTTCAAAGAACGAGCACCTTTGGTGGCTTCCCTAGAAGATTTCAGTATTGTACAAACAGAAGGGCCTCCAACAAGGTCACTGTAAAACGAAGCATCTATCCACTATTATATAGTAAATATTGAGGAGAGACTGCGGTATTGAAATGATCAACAGTTGAAGATTTAATATACGATTCCATCAAAAGAGACTTTAAAGTTCATGAAAAAGCTTTCCATTACTGTATCAAGCCAATATCAAAAATAGACTGCATAGTTACCTCAAAGAAACCAGGTGTGCTGATACATGGTGCACTGTGCATCAAAACATGCTGTGGAGTCCAGATACTGGGAACAGGTAGAAGGTTAACAGTGTCAGCACTAAAGTAATCGCCCTGCTCACAATAATGTCCGGATGCTACAATAAAATGACAATACTTTGACAATGGAATTGCAGCACGCCTTTATACACATATTACATCCTATTCCATCTGCCTCTAAGCATCGGGAGGTTTACACGAATGCTTATGCTATTGCCACCTCTGCAACGCTATTGACCCCTGATTCCTCTTATTCCAATCTTTCAAATTTGTTTCCCTTTTTCATTAAGTGGGAAACAAATGTTTGGATATTTTATGAGCACATGTAATAGATTAAGGCAGGCTTTGTTTGCTTGGACCATCTATTTGGCGGATTTAGAATCCCAATTGTTTCTGAACAATTTTGCAGTGAAAAACTTTACAGGAAATAATTTCAATTTCGAGTAAACCACTCACAAGCAAGTTTGGTGCGGTAGTTAACTTGTGAGTGCGCGACAATTTTCTCCTCGACTTCACACTCTTCTGGTACTATAGTGCGTTTCCGCCATCTGTCCAAATGGTCTGCTGCCCATGGTGGTTCATAGCTATCAGGTGGATACAACTCTCTCAAACGACACAGAGAATCCTCATCAAATTGTGGAGCCGTGGCCCGAAGATACTGTTGAGTTTGAGTATAATAGGGTTTAGATTGACCGATAGCGCGAAGGAAATTCTGATGATTGGTGATCACTTGTTTGGAGTGGGCTTTGCTACGGTTAGGATCAGTAACATAGGCCAATGTCTGACGCGACAGCATGTCCAATGAGTCCAACGAGTTGGCGTACTCTCGGTTATTCGTCTTGCTAGTTTCACCAGTCTGGTGATTGCTAGTTTCACCAGTCTGGTGATTGCTAGTTTCACCAGTCTGGTGATTGCTAGTTCCACTAGTCTGGTGATTGCTAGTTCCACTAGTCTGGTGATTGCTAGTTCCACTAGTCTGGTGATTGCTTTCCGAAGGCTTGGGCTCTTGTTTTATTATTGGTGATGACTGCTTTTTCTTTGAGATGGATTCTTTTGATTTCGTTATCATTTTCTTTTGATGAAATGTTGTTTTAGATTTCTTTCCGTAGACTTTTGGTTCAGTTGATAATGGTGTATTTTTTGTTGGTTTATGTGTTGCCAGATTCCTACTTAAATCCGCTTCAATCTTTTTTTGTACTGGTAGATTAGTTGACGTTTTCGGGTAGGTTCTTCTGTCAGTTGAACAGTGAGTGGACTTTGAAGGTGATTTTGAGCACGGAGAAGGCTTAGTATGGGTAACTTTGCGGGTCTGAATTTTATCATCGTTGATGATGGTGCCTTCGGTTGCAACCTCAATGTTATCATACAAATAAGTTACAACTAGGTTTTCGTTAATTTCCGATTGAAGGTCTTTCGACAGACTTGGTAGTATAGCGGTAGCATCTTCTTTAGAAAATTTTGAGTCAGGCCGCCATTCTTGACACGGAACAAGCGCAGCTTGGGCATTGTCAACAATGCATTTGAGTGGTCCTATAAGTTCATATCTTTGGGACTGCGAGTCATCACTGCTGACAATTTTCCCTGGGGGCGAGGTGAAATTGGGAGTCGATACTTGATGCTGATTCGCTGACAGAGGTTCACATGCCAGTTGCTGATTCTCCGACTCCTGTCTAGAAGAATGTGCTAAGCTGTACGTGTGATCTTCCATTAGTATATTAGAAGGAATAGCTCTTATTTCAGTGTCAAAACTCTCGACAATCAGAAACCTCTACAACAAAAACACTGACGGTGATCTCTTAGTTGGGATTGGCCATCGTGTGGCAGGCCATTTGCCATCACAATAGTCCGGTCTAGAGTATATCACACCACAAATCATTGCGAATCACATACACACACCACAGTTCAGTTCTCCATCATGGTGATTATAGTATACTATGTCTATATAAGTATAGAAAGTTCTTATTCCAGACAGTTTCTATACCGCCAAAGCTTTAACTAGGTAAGGAGAATAAGCCAAGATCTGATCGAGATAAAAAATGAAAGAGTAAGTGGTAGCGCGAGCCAGGATTGTTACCTATAATCTTAGGTATAAGTAGTAGTACTGTCGTGTCTTGGCTAGTACTAGTCTAGTGGCAAGTACAGACTTAGGTGAGTTCAGAGTTGGGTCAGTTGGTGACTTGGTCTAACTCAGATATGCAAGACTACAGTACTTTGGAGAACATTTTTAACCAGTTAGTGGGTGATAGTTCTGAAGCTTATGATGACGCGCAGCATTGCCCGATTATGTAGCTAAGTTTCGCGTTACAAGTGAGATGAAACCGGTGTGATGATGATTGGAATGGCAAAAGTTGCGCCAGTTTCGCCAAAGAAGCAACGCATGCACGTGCTCACATGCCTAGATGGGAAAACACAAACACCAAAACTACCTCTCAGAATCACCGACACAATAGAGAGTGAAGCGGAATTAACGCGCAACCACTACAAAAGAGGAAACTGCTCCTCAATTAAAGCCTCAAAACTGCATTCGTAGAGCTAGTTTTAGGAAAGTAATAACACAGAGGAACAGAAACAATTTGATAGAATTCTAATTTATTAAAGTTTATCAGATAAATTGATATTTTACTGCTAACGAGGTTCAATTATTTTTATTGAAAGGTTATCTCAGAGACTATTCAAGGTCTCTAAAAATCATGGCGGCAAGAAGAAAGTTGCCGACTTTTTTTCTTTTGCTGGCAGTGGCATTACAGTCATTTGTTGGCGAATGCGCCAAATTGAGTGAACCAAAGATATTGCTTCCGTATTTTAGCACGACTCCCATAACATACAAGATCGACATCCACGAATCGCACGGATGCTTCACATGGTAAGTACCATTAGTACTACTCGCTGACTGACACTGACAGTGACTGACTGAGTGACTCACTCACTCAGTCACACTCACTGACTCAGTCAGTCGTCAGGGACTGACTGAGAGTGACTGACTGACTGTGAATGTGATTCACTGATTGATTCGTTGACTGGATCAAAATAAAATCAATTATCAATCGATCAAATATCAATGAATCATTCAATCAAATTTTCGTTCAACTTCAAAGTTCAATCATTCAATCATTGATTTAATCATGATTTACAATTACATTTAGTTTTACATTACTTGATTACTATTTAATTTAGTAATTTGCCTATTTACTAGTCTATTCACAGTCACTGTCAGTGTCACTGTGCTGACTGGGTGTACTCGAACTCTGTCCATCCATGCACGGTGTACTCACTGTAGACTGTAAAAGTAGTACTGTACTGTACTACTACTAGTGAACTAACAGTAACAGTGCACCCAAACAATGAAACATGTATGATGTACACAATACATTACAGTTATCACATAGCACAGTCACAGTGGACATTTGCGGATTGACTTACTTAGTAAGTTACACTTACTGACTCACTTACACTACAGTTACTGCACAGTGTACTCTCAAACCCACTCATTTTGATTGCACTGTATCACTCAGTGTATGTGTACGATCAGTCACAGTCAGTGAGTGAGTCAGCCAGTGTGCCACTCAGTGGTTACACTAGACCAGACTAGCACTACTACTAGATCATAGATGTGTATACTACCACTAGTGGCAGAAGTAACAACTAACTTCGTAGTAATAAAACTAACTTATTCACCTTCACTCAGTTACTCTACGAGTCTGTCAATGATCAATCAGACATCGAATGATTGATTGGCTTTTCAGTGAATCTGAATGAATGTGACTAAATGATTGAAATAATTTATTGATTAAACAGCTCGGGTCTGAACTAGTATAGTAGTAGCTATAACTAAACTATACTATTATGAGTGCAAGTATTAGTATAACTTATAGTATGACTTAGTAAAACACGCCTACTCGAGTACTATAATGTAAACCACAGACAGCTGAGTCTGACAGACCCATAATCATCCACAATCAGTCAGTTGCGCAGGTGATACTTAAAATTAGAATTGAATTGATTCAACTTGAGTTGAGGGTTGAGTAAGGTTAAAAAGCACAGGCTAAATGACTGACTCAGCCCAAATCACAGTGGCAATCACCCGTTGACTGGGTGGATTTTTTGTTTACTCATCATCACCCCCTGTCGTTGTGTCACATCGCCCGATCTAAAGCAAGAACATTTGTGATCAGCAGATGGCGTCTTCAGACTGGTCTGCCTATTGGTATGCAAGCTCATTCCTCATGTCGTGCCATCACCAAAATTAGATCAAATTTACCTGGCAGCTAATGTTTGACAGATAAAATTTCATAATTTGCAGGAGATCTTCCCGGCCGGAAATAGCCACCGTATCACCTATATCAGGTACCGCCAATGCTTGCTCATTATCGGTGATAGTCTCGCCTGTGTCTAAATCGCCAAATCGGATGACAACTATTCTCTTGGCTGAAAATGAGGCGACAGGCGAGGTAAGACTAAGAAATAAATTTAATTTCCAGCATGGGCATCGCTTTGACTCTTCATCTTCATTGAACTCACGCCGCAAAAAGGTCTGTCCATAGGGAAGCCTTTTGTTTGAAGTATACCATAGATGATCCTGTTGTGGAAATATCTCTCTGGCTGAGTGATGCCATTCATGCCAAACCAAATTATGTTAGTGAACTCTTAAACTATGATGTAGGTTCTGCGCTGTGATGTGATTATTGACTCTATTGAGGAGATAGAGATCATCACTACAACTAGAGAGCTTTATCTGGAGGACTCACCGGAAAAGTTTCAGATCGTAGCCAGAGATAGTGAAGGCTAGTGGCAACGTGCTGTGTCAGCCTAATTAGCTTTTGGCTGTGTCATGCCCATAGTGTTATCCTCCCCCTCTATGATAAATCTAGGATAACTCTATGATCATGTCGTAGCTCTCAAATGCAGTCTATAAATTGCTGTTTCCATTGGTGGTCAAAATGGGCTGGTGTTGCTTAGCTCACAGACGCCCAAAATCAATGATTTATTGTGTAAATTCAGCTGCACACATAAACGGAAACTTGTACTTTCTATTGTAATATCATCTTATGATCCTTTGTGATCCCGCTTGGTGGCATAGCTAGAGTATACATGCTTGGTGGCATAGCTAGAGTATACATGCTTGGTGGCATAGCTAGAGTATACATGCTTGGTGGCATAGCTAGAGTATGCATGCTTGGTGGCATGGCTAGAGTATACATGCTTGGTGGCATAGCTAGAGTATATATGCTTGGTGGCATAGCTAGAGTATACATGCTTGGTGGCATAGCTAGAGTAAACATGCTTGGTGGCATAGCTAGAGTATATATGCTTGGTGGCATGGCTAGAGTAAACATGCTTGGTGGCATAGCTAGAGTATATATGCTTGGTGACATAGCTAGAGTATACATGCTTGGTGGCATAGCTAGAGTATACATGGAAGAAGAATTCTAAAACCCGATCCTGTAACTTCACATGTATCACATTTTTTATCTTCAATTTTAACTGTAGTGTGTTCTTAGTGATCTAAACAGCAGAATTTTAAGAGGTTCTCCATTTGTAGGTAACACATTTAGCACACTGGAAGGAGTTGCATTTGAATGGAGCCTTATCTCAGATAGAATAAATGGTTCTGAGGCTATTGTGGATGCCCACAGCATTGTCAGGTCAGTGTTTATCAGGAAACTGTGAGGTGGTTGGAACTGTTGCAATACTTTTTACTTCATTGCAACAAAATGTTTTTAGTTGTGCAAGTTTTTAGTAACCATCAAGTTAAAGGACTCTGATTAGGAAAAGAATTGGTTAGTTAGGTGAGCAGTGGTATGGTGGTATAGCAGTGGTAATCAGACGAATACTTGATATCTACGTACCTTGTCGCAATCGCATGTGTCTATGTTGTTTTTGATGCTGCCTCCATTTATACTCTATTATTGATCCCAACTTAGCTCCAACAAAGTCTCCCTGTTAACCAGGGAGACTTTGTTGGAGCTAGGGAGCGAATTAAGGTCCGATGCCCTTCCTGCCGCCACCACCATTGAATTTTCTGGGATTCACGACTCACTGCTCCCTAATTGTGTATTCTAACCACCATGCTCATCTTCTATGACATGAATTAGCTGTTTATAGCCAATTAGCTACTGTTTAGGACCCTGTCACTGATTTGCTATATCTATGTATATTTATTTAGGCATTGTTTGCTGTTTACAGAATCTCAACGTTTGGTGATTCGAGTTATGATACTCCCCCTCACATCGAAGTGCTGGAAAAGAAAGGCCTGCAGGGAGATACTATTCTTGTGGAAGGCGTCAAAACTGGAACTGCTAAAGTGCAGGCTAAGCTCAGAGATTCGGCATATAAGGTATAGGTCATTAGGCATTTGGTGAATAGAGTGGCTCGATTTGGAAGCTTTGTACGTGTATATTGCAAAATAGCGGATGAAAAAAACGTTTTGACAGTTTTAAATCATTGGTAAAAATATCCCTGGGTTGGCAAGTGAGATACCTTTGAACTGACACTTAGTTGACGCGAACGACTAATATTCAGGTATTAAATTTTCTTGTTCGTGTGCACTATTCAAAATTATCCACTATTGGCCGATTTCCTGAATGAGAGCGCAACTTCAAGGCCAGTTTTCATCCACGCCGAACATGGATTAATATTATGTAATATGATATAGATGAGTGGTTTCAGCAAAGTATTGTGAGAATAAAATGAGGTGTCAAACTAGCCGTACATATTACATGTTTACCTGTCTCAGTGATTTGCTTCCAAATTGACTAGTACGTCGAACATGCATGCTTCGCCTAGGCGAAGCGACGGATTTGCACAAATCTCAAATTATGTTACTGTTGATTACTTTTATTGATAAAGCAAATCAGTAAACTGCTTTAAATCACCATTACTTTGCTAATTCGCTCTCGCTGATCATCACAATGCTCCCAACAAATGTAAAGATCCAAAATACTGCATTGCATTAAAAAAACTTGGAGTTGTGTTTCCTTTCAGAAAATCATCAGGGGAACGCAACTCTTAATATCACCACGTGTGTTCCTTTTTCATAGTTCTGTTCTGGCATCACTGTTCTCATTATAGGATGTTAAACCCGACTTGGTGCGTCTGATAGTCATCGCCAATGTGATGCTTTCTCCACCAGATGCCTATATCCTTCTAAACTCTGAGCTACAATACAGGGCAGACCTCATCAAGCAAGGCGTTCGCTCTGGTATGTTTTCAGTAAATCATTTTTTCACCCTCCCAATTATGACTATTATCTTACTCAATGGAAACCTGGGCATAGCATCAAAACACCACCGGGGAGTACCTAGAATGTCCGGTTGCTAGAGTTTGTTAGGCATTGGCAAAATAAAGTCTGAAAGACCCAAAATGAGCAACAGCACAACATTTGGTAAATAAAGGTTGAAGTAAATAGAATCCATTGGAGGAGCCTTCATGCAGCGATTGAGAAACCGTTACTGCCGTATAGATGATGCTGTAGCTTAGCTGTAGGTCTGAATGCTTGCCATATGGTGGCCGCACCTGGAGTCGAATTAACCTACGGTGTATATTATTTGTGTTTCAGAAATTTCCCTGCCATCTGACCAGTATCACCTCATGGTGGAGAATGACACTGTGTGTACTCTTAACAGAGCCTTATCTACTGTGAGTGGAGAGGCACTCGGGAGCACCAATGTGGTACTCCGCGATAAAAGTATCCTTCTGTGATTTATACGCAGTAATTCAGTCACATGGAGGCGTGTTCCAGTGTTCGGAGTAGAGTAACTCTCTCTGGGCGAGAACAGAAGTTGACTGTCTGATAGCCAAGTGCATTTTTTGTTATTATTATCTACATTATTAGAATATATATGCGATGATAAAAGTATAGTTTGATCGGTGCGTGGGCTTCTTTTAGCTTCTAGGTTTATTTCTTAACTAAATAATAGACATGCCCCCAACTCTTCTAAATGCTATTCATCAACCAACCGCGACTGTCCATGTGGTTCTGCCTGCCTATATAGGCTTCACAGTGATGCCAGGTCGCAAGTGGGTGCTGGAAAGTGGACGCAAATACGAGATCACCATTGAACTTTATGATCAGGACAGCCACAAGATGCACCTGAGTCGGGTAAGTTTTATATCTTCCCCGCAAGCTCATTGCGGCCCCGGCTTTCCTAGTATGTGCAAGGGCAAACTGGTAGTATGATCACCCTGAAATACAGAAAGTTAGCACTTGCCAAGAAAACCCATATTTGATGCGGTTATTTGTGAGAAGCCTGTCTGTGACAGACTCTTAATGTTGTCTCTTTCCAGCTAACAGGGTTGTATCCCTGCAACGTCACACGGAATACTTGTCTTTTGGTTCAGGTGACTGGTGTGTGCTGATTCGAGAAAAATGTGAACCCAGAATACTGAGTTGTTTTCAGGCATTTAATTTTCTTCACCCCATAACTGATTGTAGAATGTACGCATGCTTACGGAGTTTGTGATGAAGCATTTTGATGTACACCAATCGACTGAAAATGGTACCCATCATGTTGTGACTGCCATACAGAAAGGAAAAACAGAGATCAACGCAGCTTTAAATTCCGTCATCAAAAAGGTGAGTCATTATCTCCTGTTGTTTGAAGGTAAATTTTTTTCAGATACGTGTTAACCTAGTTCATGCAGATCGAAGGTGAGATTTTAGCGCCAGATCCCCTGATGTGCCTGATCTTGCCTTCTTGCCCTCCTGCCTTCTATAGTCTTTATTTATCATGTATTACTATAGTCATTAGTTTTCTATATATTGTCCTTTTATTACGCATTAGTTTATTTTGTAAATTCGGTTAATCGGTTGAACCTTCTAACCTAATATCCTACCTGGCCTATTCGATATTTTGTAGGACGGAACGCCTTATAAGATAACTGGCATTCGAGGCATACAGCCCCTAGATATATATGATCCTCTACGCGTTATACCAGAACGGCTTATTTTCCCATGGACTCCTGATCAAGAGATGATCTTCAAATCCCAAATTAAGGTGAGAGGGACTGTTAAACCTGTTGTAATGTTCTGGTGAGCGTTTTTTTGACAGAAAGGGTTGGTAGCTGGAATACATTACTCCGTTTTCAGTAAATTGTTGATTCGGATCCCAGAAAATTCAATGGTTGTTACAGAGAAAAGCGTCTTGTCTTCAATTCTCGCCCGAGTGCCAATAAAGTCTTCCCGTTTACCATAGAGCAAAGCCTATCACCCGTCACAAGGAATGGTTACATGGCATATGAACGGAGGAAAAAAATCTGGGGAAAGCCCTAATATACCATCTTTGTTGTTTAGGCGGAAGGTGGCAGTGGTGATTACAGTTGGCAGGCAAATGACACCAGCATTGCCGTGATTAATGCTAAAGGACAATTGACTACCGAGAACAAGCTGGGAATGACGACCATTACTGCTTCTG
>Ga0224511_10000060_pt1 | contig 35131 bp, 8 predicted proteins | sample SF_May12_sed_USG_2_FD_169988 | JGI IMG/M metagenome (GOLD analysis project Ga0224511, IMG submission 169988) | Sediment microbial communities from San Francisco Bay, California, United States - SF_May12_sed_USGS_8_1 | ecosystem: Environmental > Aquatic > Marine > Sediment | place: USA...
TTACGAACCCATAGATTCGACCACTGGGTCTGCCTTTGTCTGACTAGTCGTAAATGTAATCCCAATTCCTAAAGACCAAGACAATCCATGACGCTTTAGTTTCTACTATTTATTTACTGATATTACACAAAATTCGAGTATCGCTCTTCGAGCCACTATAGTCCAAACTGCCTGACCTCATGTGAGATTATCTTCCAGTCTACCTGTAAAAACAGAGCAGGAAACAAAACAAAAATTACTTCATTATTTAATTAATTTTAAATAAATCCTACATTAACTTATTCTCAGCAAACTAAATAGGGAAAGATAGAACGTCTCCTTTATTAAAAATACAAAGACTTTCCTAGCCCTAAAAGTTGAATAAAAACATGAGCGTTCACCTAAGGGCCAACGCTTTGACAATACTCATAAAGATGTTGAGTGTCCACCAAAGGGCTGGGGGGTATTGCGTTTGTTTAGCGACGCACTCGGGCTTTTGCCCATTCGGCGTCGGGGCATACAGATAGTTAGTTTCTATTAGTGGCCCATAGTGCAAGATACTAGAGCGCCCACCACACATGACAAACCAGGTTCTTTAACGTGCCCAGTGTAAAGCACTGATACACGGGAGCATTTTTCCTGGGAAGAACCAGTACATATCTCCTTTTTTTTTAGTAATTTTAGTTGGAGTGAGGGGGGATCGAACTCGCAATCCCTGGGTCGGCAGTCGAGTGTTTTACCACTGAGCCAAATCGCCTCGCTCATAGTTTGTCTTCTTAAGGTAAGACCTTTGTAATGGACTATGACGAATACACATTTGTATTTTTTTTATCAAAATATAAACGTATTTTCATTAAAATTTTATGTATACTATGCTTTAACTTTTAAACGGTTGAACATTCTTTTTAAAATGTAAGTTACCTTATTTGCTTAAATTAAATTAAAGGGAAGTAATTTTACACCTTATTATCTCCCTTTTATATGAACAGAATGAAACATTTCAATCTTGTTTATAAAATCAAAAAAGAAAAAAAAACTGTGAAAAGCGTTCCGATGGGTCGTCTGTGAATGACATAATGTTTCAATAAAATAAAGTTCTTGAAACTTCTACCTAGCTGCAAATCTGTGAATCCATTACAAAGGTCATATCGTAAGAAGAAAGATTCGTATAAATTTACAAGCCTGCAAGTTTTCCCTTCATTATAGAGATGAACACAATAGTTTTCGGTTTCTTGTATTTGGCAATACTGTGGTATTATTTTTTTTCGCGCGGTCTAAATTTCGCGGAAAGCCGACAAGAGACTATTCAGCGCGGTCTTAAATTCGCGCATGCACCGGAGCGCGAAATGTAGACCAGCTGCAATCAAGATGACAGCACTTTGCGACAATGTTAATTGATCGATCGGTACCCAATAAAATGATTATTGGCTTATTGAAACTTCCGTTAACATGTCCTTGGACGGTCCCCTTACTGCGGATTAGGGTCATTCGGCTATTGTTATGTCATAAAACTAATAACGATATATTGTTTCTCGTATTGTTATAACAACAACGTGTCAATTAACGGGTTGTTTTATCTATTGTGGGATACATACGTCAGGTTTTATTAAGTTAATAACATATTTCCTGAACATTTGTCAGAATATTTCTTGCTTCAACTGCTAAAATGATGTATTAGTGCATGATGTTTGATGACAATACCGCTTAAAGCATCTGTTTTAAATGGAAATATTTTGGGTATAGCCTAACCGTGTCTTAATGGTACTAAAACATTGAAGTGATGCACGCAACACGAGCAGAATGTCTTGTTTTAACAGAAAACTATTACCCATAAAATAGCTTTTTTAATTAAATGCTTTTATTAAATGTTAAAAGTGACACACTTAAAAGGTTAGGAAAAGTATATCTTTATTCCATTGTGTTAAACTGATGAAATGAAAACATAGTCCTCATAATCACGAAACAAAATTCAATGCAATACGCAGGTGAGTAGGTGGAAAGAACAGATGCATGAATGTGAGGAAACACTTGTAAACATTCAAAATCAACATACAGCCACTCGACATTCTAACAACACAAAGAAACGAATATCCTCTAAATTATGATTTGCGCAACCGCAAAGTGCTTGAAGCTTCTTTATAATTATGCATTGTATACTTGCTAGCAAAAAGCAGAGTCTTCAAGTATGTGTGTAAGAAAATATATCCTGTCTAAGTTGTATTTCAAATACAACACGCTTTTTGTTTAAATTATAAAAAGTTATATTAACAAAATAATAAATGGACGTCATTCATGTAATTTAGATATTTCATCCCTATTCCTAGAAAGTATGACACTTCTATGAGACACACTGTTAGACAAAAATCTATGTCTGAATGTTGTTTTGTCACATGATCAGCTCATAAGCATCTTTGCAATAATACGATATAAGTACACAAAATATAACATAAGCTACGCTGATAGTATATGTGGTGTAAAAGACAATAGTTGTCACTGTATTCCATGTTACCGTCAAGTTTGTGTTATTTCTTAATGTTAGTCTCATGGTGCCCCTAAACTTGACATATCTACATTGTTTACAACATTCTTTATTTGAACATCTCTTCAATTTATATTGCGAATAGTTTGTAGTGGTTTTTTAAAGAGAAATATTTGAATATATTGCATGTTCATGAGGTTTCATTAATCTTTTTTTAAAGACATAAACATTATGTTTCTCAGTGACATGTATTTTGCAACTGATACCACAATCAACATAACTTCGTTAACAATACAACACAACACCGTTGAATAATATAAACGGTTACATAATGCACTTGACTATTATTTTCTAGGGACAGTCGTTGATGCCGAATCACGTTTGGTACAAGATTGTTATCAAATATTCTGCTCGCCTCATAATAGCATTTCCGGGCAAGCAATTGGTAACACGGTTATGATGTCGTTTTGTCGCAATGCTAGATTTCTTTTCGTTTATTATTGGTGATTGACATGAGTTTTAGCAATTTATCATGCAACGACAATGTTATGTTTAACAGGTCCTCGTTTCAAGCAATTCGTGTGAACTTATTAAATACAGTCATTCGGGAATATGACGAAAATAGCTATTGGAGTGTCATTAAACGCAGCAACAAATTATCTAACGTCGATTTGAATGGAAGTTGATACTGTGTAGCAATTATGTTTGTCTGTTTTTGTTTCTCATAAACACTTCTACACGGACATACTATTAAATAAACAAAGTTGAAAATATGTTTTGTAGGCATTGACTTTTTAATCATTTACTTGAATAAGTGAGGCCTTCATTTTAAATATGCACACACGGATTAAAGAAAATATTCATATCATAATTTGAAACTATTGGAACGATAGCCGGGGCGCAATGGCCGTAAACTCAAAAGGTTGTCAAAATATTACACTACCGTCACATCTTCTTAAATATGCGCGTATTTGATACACAAAGCTTTTAATATAATACAGTTAATCATGTTAAACATGAGTAAATCCTTTTCTCGTTGCTAGAAAAAACAAAGCATGATAACAGAAATTGAACATGCTGTAGATTATAAAGTGTTGTGTAATAACAGCAAGTAGGATGTAACGACCACTTCATCAGAAAATAACAAATACAAATATGTTATTTTAAGTCTAGGATATTAGTTTGCCACCGTTAAATGTAAGTTACAGTGCTAGACAGTTATTTATATATCAGTCTGTCACAAACAAATTCATACGTGGCTATCATTTTTGTCTATCTACTAATTGGCTGGTTGGCTTGATGTACGTTATATTCTTGGATCGAATATAAGTCCTTACCATTGTTTGCAGTCAAAGAATTATTTTGATCGCCTTAATCACATCTTAAAGCAGCTGACCTCCAGAATATATTAGAAAATCAAATATTTCAAAATATCTCCTCAAATATACATAATAGTTGTTAGAACTCAAATTAACGGCTAAAACCTACACATTTTTACTTGTTTGCTTTGAAAACAGACAATTAGCTTTTCTGCCATCGGGATATTCCTACTATACATAACGTTACTAACGCAGTAGATTATGCAAAGAAAAACGATGTTTTACCAACGATTTTGTCAACTTTCTCACTTAAGGGGTCAGTAATAATAGATTTCTCCACTGAACATAACTAATATGTACCGTTAATTTTATTAGTATTTCCATATTTTTTTGAGCATCTGGAGGTCAGCTGCTTTAAAACAAATAAGGATTTATTTTAAAACGTTGAACGTCTATTGGTTTTCAATTGTCGCTTTTTTCAGTTCAAGTTCAATAAAACATATGTTCTTAACCGTAAAGAGACTTCGGAATCATCAATAAAAAAACTGTGTCAAGTTGGCCAACAAATATTCTATGCTTTTACGAGTTACCGATAAACCTGACAATGCCAATATGAAAGATACACATCATACGACACACTTCTTACCACTGCAAAGGACAGCATTACAAGTTGTCTTACCTGAAATAAACAACAGATGGCTGTATTACAAAGGAGATAATACAAGTATGGTCTAAATGCGATCAGATAACAAATAAACACAACATTGTTCATTACAGAATTAGGTATTTAGAATCTAAGTATAGTTACGTTTGGTTCTTTGTCAAGAAAATGATATAATTTCTCTATGATTATTTGGTATTAGTTCATTCTTCGATTGGAGGTTAAGAATAAAAAACGATGACAAATTAAAGCATATTGTTGGACAATGTAGGGGAATGCCATTCATTTGTAGCAATTATCAAACGGAAAACAAGAATATTTATTTGGGTGGATAGTTGTACGTAACAAATGACCTGTTGTCTGATATTATAAGCTTCATTAATTCTGTGTTTGTATCCCGACTAAAACCTTTTGACATACTGTCGCCAGTAAAGATGACGAGCAGAAAATCAGGTCTTATTTGAGAAAATTAATAGTGTTGCCACTAGAAGAAAAAAATAAAACCTAGAATTACACGTCACCTTTAGATAAAGGTTTGAAATGGGGAGATAACGTTTCAAACAGAAATAGATTAACAAGCATGGAATTCACATTGTATTTGATAAGGTTACCTTTTTGTATTGCATGTTTGTTTTAAAGTTTACATATAACATCAGTCAATCACCTATTATGAAACAGACAAAGTTAGCTTTTGTAATTGATAAGATAAAATATATAACGAAAAGCATTGTAATGTTGAGAACTTTTATTAAAATACATGAATTGCCTCATACACTATTAAATCAATACAATATTTGCAGAACACTTAACTATGTTATTCTTTGCTCTATTTGTTTATATGATGTATGTCAGACAACAGCATGTTCTAGCTGTGTTGTAATATTAATGCAAACACTGTTGCGAGACATTCATGCAAAAAATAGAATGTAACCAATTCTGAAACATAACTGTTACGTATATGAAAGGGACAAACGTTTTCGAATGTCCGCTTGCTTGAAAATATATTATACATTTAAAAGCAACTATTATGAAAATGAAAGACATTTGGAAATTAAAGTACACCTTCCATAAAAGAAAGGATCCTCTCTTTGTTTGTTTGATTTATTTTCAGTATTCTGTAGAACTAACCCTTTAGTAGAAAGTATGACACATCAAGGAAACAAAATGTCTAGCACAAAAGCAATGTCTGAATGATGTTTGTAACAAGATGAATGAAGGATTGAAGGCTCACACCAAATGATCAGCAAGATAATAGATTTATATCAATTTGTACAATATTTGAAATAAGATAAGATGATATTACGTGTGGTGTGAAAGACAATACAATGTAGTTGACAGTGGATCCCATGTCACCGTCAAGTTTGGTTTTATTGCTTAATATAAGTTTTGTCAACAGTTTGTAGTAGTTTTGTAAAGACATATTTAAATATATATTAACACGTTCAAGAGGTTTCCTTTATTGAAGACATAGAAAACATGTTTTTCAGTGACTTGTATTGTGCAGTAATTGGCGCAATTAATGACATCTTTAACAAAACAAAACGCATACTCAATTTATGAAATTCATATTAACGTTATGCATCTGACAATATTATTTTCAAGAGACAGTCGTTTATGCCTCATCATGTACTGGTGAATACAAACTGCTGCGGTATATCATTTATGGGCAAGTAATTGGTAACCCTGTAACGATGTCGCATTGTTCGCAATCAAATGAACGGCTAGTGTGAATACGAGCCTTAATGCTAGACTCCGTTTGTTATCGGCGAATAGCAAACACACGTAGTCCTGTGTAAACATGAGTCTTGGCACATTATCATGCAACGGCAATGTTTTGTTTAACATGTCCGCATGTCAAGCAATTCAGGCGAACTTATCAAAGGCAGTCAATCAGGAATATGACAAACATGGCACTTCAAGAATTATTAAACGCAGCAATAAAATAATCTCACGTCGAACTAAATGACAGTTGATAAGGGGGGAACAATTATGTCTGTCTGTTATTTCTCATAACGAATTTGTAGGCGGACAAAACATTCAATTACAAAATTGTGGAGGAATGTGTTTTAGCGCATTGATTATTAAATCGAGAAATTAAAGGTTAATTACACATACGTATATGTGTCCGAGTCTGACACTTTGGGTCCGAATGGCAATTTAAGCGGTATTAAGAATTAGGTATCGTTTGAAAGGAAAATGTTTGAAGATTCCAGTTGTAAATATAGAATTTAAAAATTCCTATTATTCATATCAATATCACCACTTTGAAAGCCATACCGAAAACATAATAAACGGTGTACATGTCAATTAAATGGCCATTACAGTTTAATCAATAAATTGGCGGTTATTTTAATAATATAATTTTTCAACGATATGATCTATTTATATCACTTGTACAGAATTGTGTCACTGAAAAGCTTTTTACAGTTTTGTGGGCCGGTGGAAACCCTTTAAAAAACCAAAATAAGTTGATGTACTATTTTGACGTCATTTTACTAAGTGACGTCATTTGAGCATTTGGACCAAAAGTCACACGTCGAGTCACATATGACTGGTATTCTTGTATTGTCTTCATATTTATTCAAGCAACTTTGTTCCGTTCAGTCAAATATTAATTTCTAACATATTATAAAAGGATTCTTTGACAGGCAACATTGGAAAGAAAGTGTTTAAGCTCGGAAACGATATAATATATCAAACCCATATCAGCAAATAACGACAGTTCCCGAGGCCTGGCATGGTGTCACACAACCATTTTTGTATTATAAATAAAAGTCCCTGTATTTTTTAACCACTACCCAATCGCATAAACTACCTCGCACGTCTGGAAATAAAAACCAATTAAACGAATGTTTTAATTCGAAGACTTTATCTATAATTGAGAAAACGTTTAAAGTTTTTGAAGACTTTTTTAATGTAGCTTCTAATTAACGTTAGCAGGTAAAACATGAGCATGACTATTTGTCAGAAATTAAGAATACACGCAAATTTGCACTTAACATGTTGGATAATGATCTATAATTAAACGCCTCGTTACCAATAAATCAAGTGCATCAGGACCTTATCAAATTCCGAGATATCTGAGAATATTATTGCAAAACACATTTATTAAATGCGTTGCAAAAACATTTCAACGCATTCTTTTACATGTCTCAGGTAAGACGAACTTTCAGTGCTTGAAATGTATTTCTAGTTTCAATGTCTATTGTCGTTCTTTGTATGTTTCTCATTTCTTGGATTATATAGATGTACCATGTTTGTGTATTCATGCTTGTTGTGAAAGTTCACGCTTTCCCCTTTGAAACTATAGCGAACAAAACATATAGCATCAATCAGAACATGATACGAACCAATGTAAAACTAAAACAAAATGGCGCATTTCCGGTATCACATTATTATGCTAAGATGCTACGTCTGTATCTGTATGCCCTTATAATCGGTCACAAATCTTGCAATGTGTTAAGAATACTAAAAACATTAACATTGCAAAATAAATTGCAAAATTTTATGACAAATAATGTGTTTTGGACGAATAAAATTAAAAACACATCAACAACAAAACACAAAATCAAACATAAAAACCCTTGCCGGAGCCGGGAATTGAACCCGGGACATCTCGCTCCCAAAGCGGATGCGTTACCACTGCACCACCGAGTCAACTGAGAGTAACGATTGTAGTCAAGCTTTTTAACCGTTTTGACGCATTTGGGTCAAAACGTAAATAAACAAAGCCGCATTTGCGGACCACACATTTTGAACAAATTCATTTTTACATATGTTTACATGCATGGGAAACTATATGTGGCAATTTCTTATATTTACCTTAGTAGATTTCATTGCTTAAATATGGTTAAAATGTAAGATGTAAATATTTCTGACATAATACATAGGCATAACATCACTTACAAAAAATTCTTATACAGCTTTATTCTACAATCGTCAAGAAAAACTCTAAAAGCATATTGTGTGCATAAATACAGTAGCCGTCAATTATTATTATCAATTATCAATTATTAGTTGGCACTTCGCTCATTTGAAGGGAAACTATAACGGTAATTGGCTAAAACTATCTGTAAGTGTACTTGAAAAAATGAAGAGATACAATTAAAAAAAACTCTGTTTCACAAAGTAAACCCAAAATCATGTGTATTATATTAATTGTAAAATTATGTATCTGATGTCAAAATCAAAATAATACTAGCTTATATTAGTTGCAGCTCGCCATTATGCGATAATCACCCTCGAACCAATAATATCCTTCGGGCCTCCGGCCCTCAGGCCATTATAGACATCTTCGGGTGATTATCGCATACTGGCGAGCTGCAACTAATCATTAACCTCTAAGTGAATGGCATTTGGAACAGTCTGAACGCACGGTCTAGTCTGAATTGCCATATCAAAATCCATTACCCTCGGATACATTAGGTTTTAAACATTTCACCGTGTAAGATTTAAAAATTATTGTTTTTAATTTGAAGTGATAGATTCGCACTAGCTGAGGTCGCTTTGCCATTTTGTTTGTGCTACTGCACATATATTTTGTGTGAAACTTTTCGTGAACTTGCGAACGCTGGCCCAGACAATGTTGTTCGAACTTGTTGAGTAGCGTAAATGTTAGCCTTCAATTATTACGTAATGAAATCCTTTTGGGAAATTGCTTTGGCAGCTAACACTGGAAGCGATATGTCAGGCTACTAATGTGACAAGAACGATTAACAAGTTATGCAAACATCTTACTAATGTTGACAGTTGACCATGCGTTTAAAGGTATAGCATTTATTTGTCCACGTTTTGTCCAAATTCAGGATTGAAACAACCATACATGTGTAAAATGTATATACTCGTATAATTATAAGAAAAGACTTGAAACAAATCAGTAAATTGAATATAATGTTCTCGCATTTCATTTTATTTGTGAATGTTTAGTGTTCGTGTACTTAAAGTCATTTATAATATCTTCATATACTAACCTAATTGTGGCTACACCCTTACTGTTAAAGATGCTATGTCTGTATCTTTTAGGTCAGAATTGTTTACATCTCACATTTTAACCATATTTAAGCAGTGCATCCAAATCCTGTATATATGAGAAACTGCTATATATAGTTACCCATTCATGAACAATATAATAGAAATAAAAATTAATTTGTTGAAAATGTGTGGCCCGCAAATTCGGCTTTGTTTAATCACGTTTCGATTTATTGCGTCGAAACAGTTGAGGTGTGCGCAGAGGTAACTCATCCGTTTTGGGTCCGAGAGGTCCCGGATTCAATTCCCGGCTAAGGCAATGGTTTTATGTTTGGTTTATTGTTTTGTTGTTGTTGCGTTTTTACATTTGTTTGGTCCAAAACACATTATTTGTCACTTCCTTTTGTAATTCCTTTTACAATGTTATTTTTTTATATACTTGACATATTTCAAGATTTGCGACCGATTATAAGGGTATAAAGATACAAACCTAATATCTTTAATATATTGACGAGTATTAAATGTCGTACACATCGTTGCAAATTAAAACATTTCAATGCAGTGTTCCCTATAACAAATATAGTATAATTATACCGTCACATATAATTGGATAGGCAATATATCATAATTACAACAATTTGATTAATTAATGTTAATATAAGCTAAACTATTTGGAAACAACAACACAACACCAAGTCGATGTTAATCAGTATGATATAAGTAAAATCATGATATTAGTTAAGTATGCGTAGTTTTTCTTTAAGTGAAATCTTTGATTACAGGTTAAAAGCATAATTGAACAAATTAATGCACTTCCATGGACGACATCGGGGGAATACATTCCGTTGTAGCAATTATTGAACGGAAACATGGAGGAATTATTTGGGTCATTGCGTATGTGTGTGCGTATTAAATGACCTAGTGACTGATGTCATTAGCTTCATTTGCATTCCAAAAAGGAATCTGGTGACATCCTGTCGTCATATAAAGTAACAAGAACTTGTTGACATAAATAACTCAACATACTGTCGCCAATGAATATGACGAGTAGGCATTCGTGTCTTGTGTTAGAAAATGCATACTAGCCTTCCGTTTCCACGAAGGGTAAAAAGTAAATCCAAGAAGTATACTCTCCTTGCAGATAAAGCTTTTGATTGTATGTTTAAAATAGGCGTACACTGCTGGAAAGTAGTTATTTTACATATTATTTGATTTGTCGGATTTTATATGAAGTTTTAAATGACATGAAACATTTACCTATCATGTAAAAGCAATTCCGCTCAACATTTACATTAATAAGCTAAAATATAACACGCAAAATGTGAGTTGAAGCACGTCTTTTGAAATACATAAAGTACGTCATATACTATTAAGTCAATAAAATATTTGCAGAACAGTTAACTAGATTATGTTTTGCTTTATCTGTTTAAATGATGTATCTATGCAATAACAAGTTGACAGTATGCCCACTTTCCAAACCTCCAGACACCAACATGTTTAAGTTGTGTTGCAATATTAATGAAAATACTGTAGCGAGACAGTCATGCAAAATAAACACATGACGTGACAAAACATAGTTTTAAGAGAACATGATTCCTTTTATGAAACTGGAAGTGGGGTATTTGTTTTGATGTGCACATAGCCAGTATTAAAAAAGGTTGAAGAGCCAATATTGATTATTTTTCTGTTAAACTGATTACAAAAAATAATCATTGAAACCACGAATGCCATGCAATGGGCAGCTAATATCTGATATTGAATGTTGAAAGTAACATCTGATTTAGATGTTTTGCAAGCTTAAAAAACAATATATTTAATGACGAACATCATCAGCACGATAGACATTTAAAACAACACACAAAGGCCGCTTCCGAAACCTCCACCAGACTTCTTATTTGTCAAAAAGCTATGCATTTTCTAGAAAAGAAATTGTGTTCATGTATGGTTTAAGAAATTACACACAGAAGTACTTATATAAATATAAAATATTACGCAGTGTTTGTCCGTACCATAAAGGATTACCTTTTCAATAAACAATATGGTAGTCTTAAAACAAAATTAGATTGATCATCGTTATTCTTTAACATCCGTTTTGCTAGAAAGCATACACATTTTTGGACAAAAGCAATGTCTGACGATGTATTTTCATAACATAAATTAATACTCAAACCTAAAATGTCAGCATACTATTACAATTTGAACACGGTATAAGAAGAAAATATTATTTGTGGTATTAAATGTGGGTGATATAGTGCAAATATAATTATATTTTATATAGGGATCAATACAGAGATAAACTGCGCACGATGAACTGCTCGACTATTTTTTATGTTGCAGCGTTTTGAAAAGGAGGGGCATATTCCGATCTGCAGCAATTATTGGGCGGTTGCAAAAATAAATTTGGTAATTAGGTGTCAATGTTTTCATCAGTGAATTTGTAAGACAACAAACCTAAGCATAGATGGACACTTTAAAACCTTTATTGTGGACAACGTGGGATAAATATTCATCTTTAGCAATTATTAAGCGGAAAGCTGGAAACATTAGGATTGTTAGGTATTAGTTAGAACACAAAATGATAATTCTTAATGGTTAGCGCAACGAACGAAGTGAGCGATCTTCCCCTTAACCATTGAGAATTATCGTTGTGTTCTAACATACTTAGAACATAACTTCAGTTCTATTGGTTACCCATTAAGCAATGCATGAAGTCATTTATGCATGAATGAAGTATAACTGGTTCACTTTTGTGATAAACTATGATATCGTATTTAAAATGTGCAGTGGAATAGTTAAATGAAAATAAAATGGATAAATCGCCGCAATTGAACAGACTGATAAAGTAGGTTACTTAAAATTATTATAGTTTGGTGAAAATTCTTTTTAATTGTTTCATAATTTCTATGCTGTATGTATTGATTCCAAATATTCCACTTATAAATGTTAATGTAACCAATTAAACCTAACAAATTGGTTATGCTATATGACAAGAAGTAAGTAGAAATTGATCATTTAAAAAATAAAAACATGATCATTGTTTTAAAAAACATTTTCTTCTTTCACGTTGTAAGGTTTAGTTTAAATAAGCATTTAAATTACTTTTCCATTTTTCATGTCAGTTAAGCCAATGTAAATCATACTGTCTTTTAACATGCTTTACTGAGCCAAATATGGACAAAAAGGCGGAGTTATATATTCCCGCCAAGGCATCATGTAACTTCCATTAAGAGCCAACTCTTAACAACTAAGAGTGGCTCTTAATGGAGGCAACCAAGTCATCTCATTGGCTAGAAATGTAGGTTATGTTTTAAGGATGTTTATACCTAGTGACTGCTGTTATAAGCTTTATTTGCATTCCGACAAGAATATGTTCACAAACTGTCGCCAATGAAGATAACGAGCAGAAGACAGGGTCTAATTTGAAAAAAGGTGTAGTAGACTAACAGTTGCCACTAGAATTTTTGTACAGCCATACTGATCAAATAATGCGTCCTTCGTTGATGGGTGTTTAAAACGTAACCATCATGACTTAAATATTATGTTTAGGAAGATGTGCCATAGTAAATCATTGCATATATATAAATAAATACGTAACATGATCTAATGCATCAACTGTTTGGAGGGTCTTTTACAAACTTTTATGTTTTCAGTAGTACAGAAACATGAAAAACGCGGTGATGGAATATATTCTAATAGATTAAACACGACAGAAAAAGACACAAAATCAATGTGATTGGAATACATTAATCACGTCTTGTTATATAGTCATTGTAATATTTGCAGAACACTTTACTGGGTTTTGCTTGCTTTAACTGTTTGAGTGATGCATTTATGCATTAGATCTGATGACAAAATGCTTTGTTTTGACATTGCCAGGCAAACGCATCTATATTTAGTTGAGAACAACAGACAACGCCATATAGTGTTGTCATTTTAATGCAAGAAGAGATACGAATGAAAAGAATCACATTATAACACAAAAAAATAAGAAAAACACAGTCTTTCATAATAATGAATTATTTGAAACGGGCGTATTAGTGAGAGAAAGAGAAAAATGCAGATTTGTGTAGGAAATAGAAAATTGCGAAAACAAATTCCCTGATAAAGATGATAAAGGTTATAGCTATGTCTAAATGATGTATTGTTATACGATAAACTCGTACTTTAACTAAACGGTCAGCATGATTATGTTATATGTTTAAAAATATATGAACTGATCTTATTTGTGGGGCTAAAGACATTATGTAATAGTGAATGACATTAACCTTCACGTTTTTGTGTACGTTTTACGTAGGTTTGTCTTCTTAATAAGAAAGGTTTGTATAAATTGACAATCTTACGAAATTTCCTTCATTAAAGAGTTGAACATAATATGTTTCAGTTTCTTGTATTTTGCAATGGCTGTATTGTCTCTTCTAGGGACAGTTGTGCGTGGCTTTAACACGAACTTATTAATTAAAAAAAACGTATTTGCTGCAGAACAGCATTGCTAGACAATATGCGACATGATGCTAGTCTTCGTTGTAATTGACATTTCCCAAACCTGCCATCATGCTTATTTGTAACTGTACATGGTCAAATGTATTCCAATAGATTAAGGGTTATGATTGTCAGCTGCCAACCTGGCCCAGTAAATGCAACAGAAAGTGTACTTCCTGTTTGTTATCTTTTCACACGAACAAGAGAAAAGTACAAAAAGTGGAGGAGATTGAAGTATTGCGGAACTGTGTATTGGTGAGCACCACAATTAGATTTGTTCACATGAGCCTCAATAATTTATTTTGCATCTATAATGCGATTATCATCATGCCCATATTTGAAAACAGTTTAGCTGATCGCCAATCAGTCAGTCAATCAACCCTATGTTTAATATGACACTTGAAGTAAAACAAAAGCAGCAATTGAGTAAACGCTCGTATCGCACGCGAATGTTAAATCAATAAAGCATTTAGTGTCCAGTTAAACACTAACTGTTGTCGTTATTTGCATTCGAAATAAATATGTTGACAGAACGTCGACAAAAAGGAAAAAAGGAAGTAGGGCAGTGGGTCTAATTTGGCAAAATACATAGTTGAATAGTCTGTTGTCACTGGTGGCATGGTCTATATTTTACGAAAATTCACGTCCTTTGAGGGTGGAAGTAGGCATCATGAACTTAGATGACAAATGAGTACATCCAATTATGGAGTATCATATTAGCATGCTTTCCAAGGATTGCTGTTCCAAACATTTTAAGTGTAAAACGTAACATGTTGGATTGTTTTTATCTATTACCGGTAAACTGAAGAAAGGGTAGCCCTCAGGAAACAAGGCCTGAATGAGAAAACAGCAGCCTCGGTAAAACACAATTGCAACTTTACTGAACAACTTTAAACACGTCAGGTTCAATTAAGTGAATAACATATTTTCAGAACATTTATTATAATATTTCTTGCTTCAACTGCTAAAATGATGCATTAGTGCATGATGTTTGTTGACAATACCGTGTAAAAGCATCTGTTTTAAATGGAAATATTTTGGGTAGAGTGTCTTAATGGTACTGAAAACATTAAAGTGATGCACGCAACTCGCGCAGAATGTCTAGTTTTAACAGAAAACGATTACCCATAAATTAGTTTGTTTTAATTAAATGCTTTTATTAATGTTAGAAGTGACACACTTAAAATGTTAGGAAAAGTATATCTTTATTCCATTGTGTTAAACTGATGAAATGAAAACATTCTCCTCCTAATCACGATACAAAATTCAATGCAATACGCAGGCGAGTAGGTGGAAAGAACAGATGCATGACAATGAGAAAACACTTGTTAACATTAAAAATTACCATATAGCCACTCGATATTAAAACAACAATTATTTGATCAACGTTTAAGATACACGATAACAAGTTTTTAATACTTATACGGTTAAACATGTTCAAAATGAGTAAATCACTTTCACTTTGCTAGAAAAACAAAGCACGATAACAGAAATTGAACATGCTATAGATTATAAAGTGTTTTGTTATAACAGCAAGTAGCATGTAACGACCACTTCATCAGAAAATAACAAACACAAATATGATGTTTCAAGTCAAGGATATTAGTTTGCCACCATAAAATGTAATTTACAGTGCTAGACAGTTAACTATATATCGGTCTGTCACAAACAAATTCATACGTGGCTATCATTCTTGTCTATCTACATGTACTAACTGGCTGGTTGGCTTGATGTGCGTTTTATTCTTGGATCGAAAATAAGTCCTTACCATTGTTTACAGTCGAAGAATTATTTTGTTCGCCTTTATCACATCTTAAAGCAGCTGACCTCCAGAATATACTAGAAAATTAAATATTTCAAAATATCTCTTCAAATATACATAATAGATGTTAGAAATCAAGTTAACGGTTAAAACCTACATATTTACACTTTTTTGCTTTGGAAACAGACAATTCGCTAAACTTTCTCACTTGAACTAGGGGGTCAGTAATAATTGATTTCTCCACTCAACGTAACTAGTATTTACCGTTAATTTTATTATTTGTTCCATTTTTTATTTTTTGAGCATCTGGAGCTCAGCTGCTTTAAAACAAATTAGGATTTATTTTTAAACGTTGAACGTCTATTGTTTTTGAATTTTCGTTTTTTACAAGTTGGTTTTCCGCTCCTCTTGTAAGAGAAATATAACAAAAGATTTACAACCACAGAAGCTTGAGATGAAAAGCGTGTACACTTGTAAGTTCAATAAAATGTTCTTAACCGTAAAAAAGCTTCGGATTCATAAATAAAAAAACTTTGTCCAGTTGGCCAACAAATACGCTATGCTTTTATGAGTTACAGATAAACCTGACAATGCCAATATGAAAGATACACATCATACGACACACGTCTTACCACTTCTGCAAAGGACAGCATTACAAGTTGTCTTACCTGAAATAAACAACAGATGACAGTATTACGAAGAAGATAATACAAGTATGGTCTAAATGCGATCAGATAACAAATAAACACAACATTGTTCATTACAGAATTAGGTATTTAGAATCTAAGTACAGTTACGTTTGGTTCTTTGTCAAGAAAATTATATTATTCCACTATGTATATTTGGTATTAGTTCATTCTTCGATTGGAGGTTAAGAATAAAAACGATGACAAATTAAAGCCTATAGTTGCACAATGTTGGAAAATGACATTCATTTGTAGCAATGGACAGTTCCACAACTGTCAATCATAATCATTAATAACTATATACATGGTCAATTTTAATCCAATAGATTAGGATTATATTGTCAGCTGACAATCTGACCTAGAAATTACAAAAGCAAGCATACTTTCTGTTTGTGATAACCCTTATCACAAGATCAAAGAAAATATGCCGCATGGGGAGGAGCTTGATAAACTGTGGAACTATCCATTATCAAACGAAAAACAAGAGGATTTATTTGGGTTGATGTGGATAGTTGTACGTAACAAATGACCTGTTGTCTGATATTATAAGCTTCATTAATTTTGTGTTTGTAACCCGACTAAAAGCTGTTGCCATACTGTCGCCAGTAAAGATGACGAGCAGAAACCAGGTCTTTTTTATTGTCACTAGAAGAAAACTGTATAACCTACACTTATAAGTCACGTTTAGATAAAGGTTTGAAATGGAGACCTCACGAGATAACGTTTTAAACACGAATAGATTAACAAGCATTGAATTCACATTGTATTTGATTAGGTTTCCTTTTTGTATTGCTTGTTTGTTTTAAAGTTTACATATAACATCAGTCAATCACCTATTATGAAACAGTTAGCGTTTGTGGTTGATACGATCAAATATATTACAAAAAATATTGCATTGTTGAGATTTTTTATTGAAATACATGAATTGCCTCATACAATATTAGGTCAATAAATATTTGCAGAACACATAACTATGTTATTCTTTGCTCTATTTGTTTATATGATGTATGTCAGACAACAGCATGTTCTAGCTGTGTTGTAATATTAATGCAAACACTGTTGCGAGACATTCATGCAAAATAAATAGAATGTAACCAATTCTGAAACATAACTGTTGTATGACACGATTACACTTATAAAACTTCGATACAGTGGAGACAATCGTTTCACTCAGATTTTACAGTTCCAATCTAACGAAAGGATGAACAGACAACATTTTCGTTTTTTTGATTATACAAGACATGAAAGCATAAACACTGAAACCACGAATGTTATGCAATGAACAAATGTTTTCGTATATGAAAGGGACAAACGTTTTCGAATTTCCGCTTGCTTGAAAAAATATTATACATTTAAAAGCAAATATTATGAAAATGAAAGACATTTGGAAAGTAAAGAACACCTTCCATAAAAGAAATGATCCTCTCTTTGTTTGTTGATTTATTTTCAGTATTCTGTAGAACTCACCGTTTCGTAGAAAGTATAACACATCAAGGAAAAAAAATGTCTAGCACAAAAGCAATGTCTGAATGATGTTTGTAACAGGATGAATGAAGGATTGAAGGCTCACACCAAATGATCAGCAAGATAATATATCTATAACAATTTGTACAAGATATGGAATAAGATGATATTACGTGTGGTGTGAAAGACAATACAATGTAGTTGACAGTGGGTCCCATGTTACCGTCAAGTTTGGTTTTATTGCTTAATTTAAGTTTTGTCAACAGTTTGTAGTAGTTTTGTAAAGACAGATTTGAATATATATATATTAACACGTTCAAGAGGTTTCCTTTATTGAAGACATAAAAACATGTTTTTCAGTGACTTGTATTGTGCAGAAAATGGCGCAATTAGTTACATCGTTAACAAAACAAAACGCATACTCAATTTATGAAATTCATGTTTACGTTATCACTTGACAATATTATTTTCAAGAGACAGTCGTTTATGCCTCAACATGTACTGGTGCATACAAACTGTTGCGGAATATCATTTATGGGCAAGTAATTGGTAACCCTGTAACGATTTTGCATTGCTCGCAATCAAATGAACGGCTAGTGTGAATACGAGCCTTAATGCTAGACTCCGTTTGTTATCGGCGAATAGCAAACACACGTAGTCCTGTGTAAACATGAGCATTGGCACTTTATCATGCAACGACAATGTTTTGTTTAACATGTCCGCATGTCAAGCAATTCAGGCGAACTTATCAAAGGCAGTCAATCAGGAATATGACAAACATGGCACTTGAAGAATCATTAAACGCAGCAATAAAATAATATTATCTCGAATTGAATGACAGTTGATAATGAGGAACATTTATGTCTGCCTGTTTTTTCTATGGAAATATGTATACGTAGCCGAAACATGTCAATATATAACGGTTGAACAAATGAGGTTTAGTATCAAGTGCAATAATTCAAGGTATTTTACATATAAATTAATACAAAAAACTGTTACAATTGTTTTTTCTATATTTAATTAAGCAAGTTGGTTTAGTCTTGCAAAATATAAATGTTTGATATAAAATAAAGGGATTTTATGCTAATGCAGGCACACTTGGATGTAATGCTAGGAAAAGTATTGCTTTAAACGCAAGAACTGAAAGAAATAAGACACAATCTAAAAACTAAACGATTTTTATACACATATAAAATGTAGTTTTCCTGGAAGTTCTTTGTTACATACCCCCAGCTGTCAAATTACATAGACAGGTAAACCATTAACGAAGTTATTCGTCAGAAGTGTAGGCATGCAAACATTTTTGCATTCAAACTGTTGGATAACGAGTCATCATTACACGCCTCGTTACTGATCAAACAAGTGCGTCGGTGCTGTATGAGATACCTGGATAATTGTACACTTGTAAAAAAAACTCAGGTGATTTTATATCAAAACAACGTTTTCATTGTTAGAAACAAGTATACAACAATAATATTCGGAAACTATCTCTTTTTTCCATTGATAACGTACTTTGCTTTTTATTCATAAAAAACTGTTTACATAAATTGCATGTTTGATGATCGTTTGTTTGTTGCGTAATTCTTTTCGCTTTGTGTATTTTTTTCTGTTTTACATTTGTGGGCCATTTTTTTAAACTTGACCTTCTACTACGTAGTTTCTACTTGTATGTTTAAAGAAAAAAACACCACAAAAACAACAACAAAATCGATCAAGTAGTATATAAAGCGAGTAAAAGCATTTCATTGTCTGTTACTTCTTCAATAAAAGTTAAGTAAGTGTAAGGTTAGCTATATCTTAAAACTCGTTTAAATTCCCAATGCAAGTCATTGACCGTATTAGGGCGGTGACTCAACATTTCTTGGAGAAATTATTTTAATAAATATTAAATATAAATAAAAATGGAAAAATCTACAGAAAACAACAACAAGGACACAAAAATAGATTATTATGAATGTATGTTATGTCTTGTTGTTTTGCCTGCTTCGTGCTGTTCTAAATGTGTAATTTGTACGAACCATATAGACATGTTGCCCGTAAACTTGACCTGTCTACATTGATTATTTCTTTGAACATTTCTTCAATGAATATCAAAGCAAAGTGTGTACATAATACGACAGCCGTCAATTATTTCTTCCCTTAAGTCTCATTGACAATTGATATGGCACTGCTCGCTTTTTTTGAAGAAACTATTTAGTTAAGTGGCTAAAAGATATGTCGGTGCCTTTAAAGGAAAAGAGCATATATTTGTGAACTGCGATGTCCTTTTCACAATGTAGGGTTATATAAATTAAATCCCAAATCATATAATTTTAAATAATATATGTGCGAATATCAATTTAATATTTTGATTTTTAAATCGACACAAACTTAAAATTATCTTCATTATTCGTATAGGTATACGTTTTTCATGGCGTGTGTTTGTATTTCAATACGGAACGAAGTAGGAACCTGCAATTTGTAATATCAATAACTACACACATAACATTGTCGGCAACACTCTGTTGTTTGTTTGTTAATATTTTTGATTGTGACCTGTTTTAGTTTAGGACATATCACAGCGGTGTGTTTGTCCACATAACCGTTCTTTACTTCTCTACATGTATCACTATAATTTATTATTTAGTTTTAGTTGCACATGTGGATGAATAACCTTCACAATTCCGCTAGAAATTGTTGAGTAGCGTCAATATTATGTCAGCCTTCAATTATTGCGTCTGTTAATCCTCTTGGGAAAATGGATTAGGCTGGCAGCACCGGAACTGATGTTGCAGGCTTCTAATATGACAAGACAGATTGAAAGCTGCGTGGGTGTTTGAACACTCTCATTAACGTTGAAATTACGTATTTTTAAGGTATGAAATGACTTATTGACTATAATCTCTTTTTACATGTACAGTGAGGCCCGCTTATAAGGAACCCGGTTATACGGACATTTTTGTTATAAGGAATCTTTTTTCATTCTCCAGTCATTAGCAAGGAACTAGTTCACTATACGTTTATAAGGAATTCCGGCTATAAGAAACATATTTTAATGTTCCCGATGAGTTCCTTATAAGCATGTCGACAAACTTAATCGCAAATTCCACAAGTTTGATGTTTATAAATTTAATATTACTAATTGATAAGATCTGTTCTTCTTTAAAAAACACCTCTTCGACCTTGAACCGAAGCAGACCCGCACCAAATACATTCCTTATCTTCGTTATTTGACTCGATATCTATATATATGTATACATGCAATGGATGCTTAATATCTGATCTTCACACACGTCAAGCAAAAAGGTAAACCGTGGAAAGAAATATTTACTTACTTGTCATTAAGTTGTAAGAAAGTAACACACTAATATCTATTACCTATCGACAGCCCGCCCTTCTCTCCTGGTCTTCATGATTTACGCATTGCTTGACTGAATCCTTATTTTAATCTGAAAGCCATATCGCTCCATTATAATATTACTGACCAATTATCGGACTAGGTACATGTAAGCATGTCAACAAACTTTATCGCAAATTCAGCAAATTCCACAAGTTTGATGTTTATAAATTTAACATTACTTATTGATCAGATCTGTTGTTCTTTTATTTTAAAACCTCTTTGACCTTGAACCGAAGCATACCCGCACCAAATACATTCCTTATCGTCGTTCTCGCTACATATACACATTTATAAACAACGCGACTATGCGACGCGTAAAGCTATTTGCTATGCAATGTATGCTTAATATCTTATCTTCACACACGTCAAGCAAAAAGGTAAACCGTGAGAAGAAATATTTACTTTCTTGTCATTAAGTTGTAAGAAAGTACCACACTGACAATTGATTAACATCTGCAATATCTATTACCTTCTAACGAAAACACAGGTTACATTGTATGTTCTGAATTGAAGTCAGTAAGTTTAGATCGAAGCAATGCGCGCGAAAATGTTTGATATTTTATATTTTCACAAGGTCTTTGTCTTCGTGCAATTAAGAAAATATGCACACACGAATGTTTTTTTAATGAAATATCTTATTTACACACCGACTTATCTGAAATCCCCTAGCTACATGTACCTTTAATGCAGTTTTACATCTTTGACTGCATCTGTTAAAAACATCAAATTACATAGACAGGTACATCAACAAGGTAATTTGTCAAAAATATACAAGGAAAAAAATGCACTCAAAATATCATTATACGCCCCATTACCGATTAAACAAATACGTCAGTACTTTATCAGATACCTTAACACAATTAGATGATAAGAATATATTACATCCCACTTGTTCTAAGAAATAAAATTTAAAAAACGATATTTGTAAAAAATGTCATATATCAAAGTCCTTTTTGTACTTTGATTTTTATTATTATTCCGGTTTTCATTTTGAATTTTAAATGTTAGTTTAGTACTTGCGGTATAGGCTTATTTATTAAGTGTCCATAGCACTAAGATTGCTTGGCAGTAGCAACAAAGTAGCGTTTGTTTGTTAGGTTGACCATTTTGTTTGGGGAGGGGGGTCAGTTATTAATATAAAGATTTAATTTTAACAAAATATATATCAATGACATGTTACACATATTTATTGCGCCCGTACAGTGAATTTTGATCTTCCAGCTGTTTTGTATTGTGTGAGATCGTATTCATAGTCTACTAAAGTTTTATCTGAACATCATTTCAATTTATATTACAACGTTAACAAGAGATTTGTCATGGCTCCTTTCCAAAGCTAATTGTGTACATAAAACGACAGCCGTCAATTATTTCTTCCCTTAAGCTTCATGGGCAATTGATTTGGCACTTCCTCTTTTTTGCGAGGAAACTATTAAGTAAAGTGGCTAAACGATATGTTAGTGTACTTGAAGGGACAGAACATACATTTGTGAACTGCGATGTAGGCCAACATCTATTTCATCATTGTATCACATTGCTTAGTACAACTAAACCCGACATGGTACTTGAAGGTTGATGACCCTCCCACCAATGCCGCTAGAACTTGTTGAGTAGCGTGTCACAATTTCGTCTTTTAATTTCTTTGGGAAATTGATTTAGTAGCTGGCAATTGAACAGATCATGTAGGTTTCTTATATAAACAGAACGATTCATAGCTGCTTTGGTGTTTTACACTTTAACCAAGTTTGATAAATTTATAGAAATATTTAATAAAAGATGCTATGCCTGTATCTTTTAGGTCAGAATTGTTAACATCTTACATTTTAACCACATTTAAGCAACGAAACCTACTCCTGTAAATATAAGAAACTGCCAAATATAGTTATTCATGCATGTACAAATATACAGAAAAATGTATTTGTTGTCTGGCCCGCAAATTTGGCTTTGTTTATTTACGTCTCGACCCATTGCTTCGAAACAGTTAAATGGCTTGACTACAATCGAAAATCTCAGTTGACTCTGTGGCGCAGTGGTAACGCATACGCTTTGGGTGCAAGAGGTTCCGGGTTCATTCCCCGGCTCCGGTAAGGGTTTTTATGTTTGATTTTTTTATTTGTTGTTGTTGTGTTTTTACTTTTTTGTCGAAAACACATTATTTGTCACAAAAACTTGCAATTTCTTTTACAATGTTAATTTATTTAGTATACTTAACATATTGCAAGAAATTTGACCATCTTTAACGTATTCTCTCGTCTGTAGCTCTTAAGAGAAACGTGCTGATGCCACCTGTCAAACTACCTAACCACAAATCGCAATTGCAAGACATTCACATTTTTGAGGTGTGCTTACCAAGGTTGAATAATTTATATAAGTTTATATAATGCTTCTTGTGGATATAATACACATCCTTTAAACGACCTTTATCTGCGGTGTGACATTGGAAAAGGGGTATTAAACGTCAAGCACGCACGATCATGCACACACGTTTATGTGTATATAATTCAGTGTATGTTGCCGTGTTTGTTGTCGACATTTGATTTTTAGTATATGTAAATGTGCTGTTCTTTCACCACCCTTTTCCGTTGCTTTTATTTATGCAAATAGTGTAACAAGTGTGACTGCTTCAAATAAGGAATATACAAAATAAAACGTTTTCGTTTGAGGGATAATATTCGATCTCTTGTGTTATATTCAGTATTGGTGTCTGTTTTAAAAATAGATTGCTTTACAAACTTGCCATGGAAATAATTATTAAGTCATTATTCTAGTAACCTCGTAAACATCCTTTCACAACACTTGATTGTAAACTATGTAATGATACGTTTTTATCAGATTTTTGTTTTTTGTTTTACTTCTACGATATTGAGACCCGCGTAAAGTGATCGGGACACATGCGGTTGGTAAAGCTACTAATTAAAATCAGCACAAATATGCCGTGTATGCTAAAAAGTTGTATTACTTCAAAAAGCAAAAGGTAATCCATGGGAAAAGATTTTTTTTGTCTTGTCATTAAGTTGTTACAAAGTAACAAACTGACAATTGATTAACATCTGCAATATCTCTAGACTGCAAATGAAAACACAGGTATCGTTTCTACTGTAAAATAGGTAATTTTGGCGCGATATAATTTAGCTAAAATATTTTACATTTTTAAGATGTCTCTGAACCGTGCAAGTGTAAATATATACATGTACACAAAGGAAAAGAATTTGATTGTTATATTATTTGCGCTATTGCTTTTAAGCGCCAACAGTTTACACAGTTTGAAGTCGTGAACTCTGATTAGTCTACAGTAACATCAGCCTGGATATGCATTTTGTGCACACCTTTGATCAACATTCCAGATACACGATAACACGCGTCATTTTCAAGAAGATATGATAAACACATTTGCAGTGAATTTATCACTTTGCCAGAACAACAAACACTTTCATAGAAAAAGCACATCAACAAACATGAAAACATGTGCGTTATAGCAGGAAGGAGCATTCAACCACTAATAAGTTGATAATTAAAATAGCACGTGTGGCAGTCAAAAAGAAAACGGAACACAGACTGCCATTAATAATAAAATGTCGACATCAAATATGTAGAGTACTAGTAAACATTTTGAACTGACTATTGTTTTTCTATTACTGTATCAGCTACATGAGCAGCACCTCTAACTTGCGGCTACCTCTATCAACAGGCAAAACAATCAGCCCCGCGCAGCGACATTGACCATGGAAACAACACCTCTCTAGAGCAATCACAATCTTATGTAGCCGCCTGATGTTGCTCTACATAGGTTATAGTAACATAATAGTCCTTTTTTTACTGGCCTTGTACTAATGTACTTCAAAACCAACCTATACCGGATTCGCGAATAAAAAAACGCGTGGCTAGACTTATCTGTCGTCAAAAGGATAACACATAAGTCGGATGATATTTTTAAATTCAGACATAATCACAGAGATGCTTTCTTTTGGCACGGTTTGATGCGACATTTTGTTTTGTGCATAATAGTCCGAACTTGGAAAAATATTTCTGTATAAATAAATGCATTATAAAACAACAGTCAGTATCGCGTACTCATAAGAACTTACATCGAAAACAGGTCCTTGTTTTTAACAGTGTTCAAATATCAATAATTGAAAAAAATATGGTTAACCTAAACATGAACCTATACCTATGGTGCATATAATCAGAAGGTCATTAACTAACAAAACTACGGTAAGACCAAAATATAAAGTTTATTCTAGTATACATTTTATTGTGCATGTTTATAAAGATTGTGCTAGGACCTAAAATGACAATGTTGATAACATTTAAAATACTGTAATTACAAAATGAGTCAGTTAAACTTCGGCGGATATGTATTTATTCTACGTAGACGACACGTTCATATTAATATTACACAGACGTAAAAATATGATATAAATTAGTGTTGCCTTTAACTGTTTTAATACCATCGTACAATTAAATGCTTTTAAAAGCTAGATGTTTGCACAGTTGGTTCTATTCAAAGAAACACTCGTGAATTGACAGGTATTGATAAGACATGTTCAGTCCTTAAAGATTGGCATTGTTAACATCATTTATTGAGTTGCAAGCCCGATAGCGGGTGTCTTTAATAAAACCGCTTGATACGTGCTATACAAAAGTCCGTAACAAATGGTTTATTTTAATATTATAAAACAAGATGCTTGTAATATGTGATAAAGCCTTGATCGAATTCAGCATTTAATGTACATGATATAAAACATATAGACTGACGGTCTCAAGGAACCATTTAGTGCATACAAATGTTACTTAAACAAAGTTGTAAATAATATATATATATATAAAAGATCCACCGACCTATTGTGTAGTTAATCCCGTCTAAACTTAACGTTGCACTGTTCCTTTTAAAGAAGGGTCGTTTCCACACTGACCGATTCGGACAACTAGGGTTCATTGTCGGCACTTTATCGTCTTTTCCGGTTAAATCTTCTGCCATTCTTATACACGATTCAAGACCAGGCAATTCTACTAATTTATAACATCAGCTTAATCAATACTTATGAAATGAAACGTAAAAGAAAAAGGTGCTTCGACTGCTACGCAGTTGTATAAGGAAATAACGTCCAGGAAATTGATCAAAACACAAAACAAACTATTGTCCTAATATGTCGTCAAGTTTCTTTAAAACGCAAAACGATATGACAATTTATATAACTTTCAATGTGGTTTGACAGAAGATATCTGGCATTGGCAAAAATGTGTATTAGCTTTGCCATGGAAAAGCCTCTTTATAAGCTTAGCAATATTGTGCCAATTATAGTTTTGCATAAATAGTTTAGTGCCGTGGTAAACCATTAACCATACATGTGGTTAATATGTGATTCTGTTCATCGCATATTTTATTAACTAGTCTCTAGTCTCATAAAGAAGAATATATTCTATAACGTATTTTAGTAAACTGTAATATAAATATAAAAGAAGTTCAAAGAAAAAGTGTTGCAAACAATGTACAAGGTGTGTTCGTAAAGTTCTTGTACAAGTAAGAAAAACAACTTATTTTTATCCGATTTCAAAACATTTTACCACGTATATAGTTGAAATCGGCCCAATCATCTTGTAACCACATACACAATTTAACAAAAATACATTGAACAATAGTAAAGTTACAATAAAACTAGTACAACAACTAACGCGCATACGCGGCAGATTAACGTCATTTTTGTATTGCGCTCGACGTTAACGTCACATTTCTTTCAAAATACTCGCCGTCACAGTAGATAAGTCCAATTTAATAAGGCATTAAAACAATGTTGCTGATACAACAGGAACATTTTAGGACACCATGACAATATGGCCTACTCAATTACCATTTAAACAGCTGTAACGAAGAAACCCACCTTATAAGAAGCAACAGACATAGAACATAAACTATGCTGACAGAAAACATCTCAGATCTCAAATAGCTGTCATAGAATAAGGACATTGACACAATCAAAGCCAAGTGCCAGTTGTCATACGGCAAAATTACTATCGTCTTAGAGTTGATAAGGACGTTTCCAGGAGTCTTCTGGGGTAACGACGCAGTTTGTTGTGACCTTGAACACATTTTGTTGTTATTCAATATCAAGTTAAAGGGCCTTCCCATGTGATCTGGTCTTTTGACACACACACACACACACACACACACAGACACACATTTGCAAACCTATATTTTCCTAAACCAACGTTTTTTTTGCATCAGCACCTATCTTTTCGTTCCTTTATATATCCTCTTTTGGTTTTGCCATTCCATTAAAACTTGTAAGTTAATAGTTTTAATGGAATTGCCAAATAGAAGATATAAAGAGGAACGACAAGAAAGGTGTTGATGCACCGTTACCTTGGCAACAAGAAAGTATTTGGTTTTCTTTTTATCTGAATATAACTCGACCAGACCGCATGAAAGTCCCTTTCATGTAATGTCCGGCGTGGAAACACCCAGCAATGAACGACATGTTTTTAACTCCCTTTTATTTGCCCACACGAGGTACAATAAAGACGCCACATAGCAAACTCTTTTACACAACATTAAAGGATGTTTATCACTGCCTGTGAAAGTCATTTTCTGTCTGTTGTACCAATGGTCAACACTGAAAGGGTCAAATAAAAGAGGTATGAACTAGGTCTTGAACACAGGGACTTCAAAACAGGGTTTACCTTGTGCTGTAATACACTAAAGTTAAAATCTAAGAACATAGAAGGTTAGGGATGGTTACTTTCTATTAATACGAATATAATTTTTAATGCAATCATAGTTTTACATTTAGCATCTGAGTTTGAACATGATAATATTATCAAAACATAATTGCATTGAACAGAACACTTGTTGTAATAAGAAATTGATGTGCGAATTTTTCGATATATTATAAAAATACTGCTGAAAAAAGCTAGTCAACAAGTTAATTGTATTTATATGTTGCAATAACGGTCAAAGTAAAAACTAATGTCAAAGAAAAATCAACAGTTATATGTGTTCCCATTTGTAGCAAAAAAACTGATTTATTTATCACATGCGCCTGTGTTCCTTAAATAAATACGCATTAGAATTCGGTCATTCAGGCGAAAATATTATGACATATTTAGATCCCACACCAAATCTTTTTATTCAAAGTATTGTGGTTAAAAGGAAAAACTGTTCGTAAATAATACAACATTATAAGATGCATCCATTTCTTTAATACTAAGATGCATGTATGTATTTAATATATTAGATATTTAGCATACGAGCATATGATATTATACGATTAAATGTAGCCAAAAGTCAAAGCACAATAATTTAGGGCGCTTGCCATTGTCAGTTAATCTTGCAAACATTCAATTATGGTCGTTTTTGGCTCCAGATCAGCAAAGTCATCGTCAACCACGAAATTTGAGGTACATTACAATATATGAATAATTATGGATCTTTGCTGGGAACAGATGCTAGAAAGATGTAAAATATTCTTTTATGAAAGTTTGTTCTTTATAATAATCAGCTGTGTCCTTAACATTTTTAATTGTGTTTAAGCCACACTAAACAACTCTTAGGAAATGTATATAGTCCGTTAAAAATAATTTAAAATAAAATAAACATAATAAAATGTTTATTTTTTAAATATACAGTATACGTGCTCTTACATGAAAAAATCGTTTTTGCTGTCTCATTCAAAAATGATAATTTATATAATATATATTTTATTTAAACACACCAACCTATTGTGTAGTTTATTCCACCAAGATTGAAAGTCGCACTTTTGCACTTTAATAACGGCTTTGGCCTCGGTCGTATGGATAGAAATTGGCTCCTAGTTTTATTGAGCAACTTTTCGTTATCCTTCTTCGCACTTTCAGCCATTTTAATATAATTGTCTTCTCAGAGTAAATTATATCACACATAAATTTCCGATTATTTTTAATTGCTCAATTCCTGGTTGAAGAGTACATATAACTTGCAAAAGTTGAAGGGATATGTGATACATGTTACAACATTTGTAAGTGTTATATGCTCATTTGCTCGTGAAAGTACTGTAGTATAATACACGCAGTTTTCATAGTTCAATACATGTTGTTGTAGAAATATGGATCGTAACATAACAGTTTTGTTTTACCGGTCTTGACGTAAATCCGACTAGGTCATTAGAGATCATTACCTTATTCACAGTGTAAGCCACCTAATTTGGGCTAATGATTTTCTTGCATAACAAGTTCAATATAAGTAGTGCACTGGGCCAGGGGAATGGACAAAATGTACAATAATAAATTATGTACACTTGCATTGAAAAGATGTTACAGTAGTAATAAAAAAGAGGAAATCATATAGTGTAGCAAAATATTTTATTATCAAGGTTATTTATTCACAGTATATTCAGTCTCGCCTAATATGTGACAATGGTTTTCAGACATACAAAGTAAAATGATAATGATCAGTATGTACTTAAAAAATATCTACCATGATAATACAAATATTGTGCTACAATAGTGATCAAAGGCCAATTTTACAAAGACAAAAAAACTTCAATTAAATAAATCAACTAACTTGTCAAAATAAATAGATGCACATATATTCTCTTTTGGCGTCAGTATCTGTAAAGTCAAACCATATCGTATTATAGAACGTATGTATTGCTTATGCAAAAGTGTATGCTAATTTAAGAAAAACTACTTACACGCACATCTGTCTAGTGTTTAAACCCAACCTATTGACGACAGTCCATTACATACGTAAAAATAGCGTTTTAACAGCGTTCGTATCACGTACGAGTAATGTGCCTTTAGCGTCACATTACCGTATTAAACATATGTCTAACATATGCAGCGTATACCATGTGTATGATTAGCGTATGTGTAACATATAAATGTATGCTATACGCTCACATCTAATAGGCTGAGCAATTTTGAACATGTAAAAAAATCGACGATCACATAATTATGTTGATGTCATACGCTGTAGTGTGACTGCACTTTAAGGTTGTCATAACAAACGAAAACATGCTGCCTGTAAGATAATCTCCTGTTATTTTATACGTAGACGGAAGCGAATAAATTAGATTCCTTGTTTTTATAGTGGCAACAAACTGTCGGTTTACTGATGATTAGGCACATTCTAGGAATTTTATCATGACAAAGGAAACAATGCACTTGCGTTAACAAAATCACAAAGAAAAAGCGCTGCGACTTTACTATTTACAGACATAAACTGCCTCGCACTTGACACGCAACACATTTCAATTTCGAAAATCTAAAAAATGCCAACTTAACCATGTATTTTAAGGTAAGAAAACTAAAACTAAATAGTTTATCAAAGCCTTAACGCCACATGTAATTTCTATCATTTCGGTTTCAAGTCAAATACCTTCGTTCATAAGTCTGTATTGTATATTATTGTTACATTGCAAATTATTGCCGTAAAATCCAGATGATGAAGTATAATTACCTGCATATCGGACATTCCAAGCATTCGCATACTAAATACCGCATTGTTTGCTTGTTTACAATAATTTGCTGTATGCAGATGCAATTCGATAGGGTACTGTATATTCTAAAATAGAAAAATATGCGTGCAACTTAAATTTCATTGACCGTACCAAGGCGGTAATTCAACATTTTTTGGAGAAGTCCTTTAAGTAATTGAAAATTAAAAATAAAAAAACAGAAAAATCCGAAAACACAAAAAATAGTTATTTCTTTATGTATGTTGCGTCTTTGTATACTCCGTGTTTGTGATGTTCTGTGTGTTTTTTGTACGGGCCATTTTGTCATGGTGCCCATAAACTTGACTTGTCCACATTGTTTACAACATTTTTTCTTTGAACATCTCTTCCATTTATAGTAAAGGCATATGAATCAATACTACCAATAAGAACGAAGAGGTAAAACAGGGATAACATCATTTATATTAAGAGACTGCAACGTTCATCTCGTTACGGCATACCCGAATACTGTTAGTGCTATGATACCATTTAAATCGCAAACGGTAGAAGGCCGTTACACTCTATGCGTATACAAATACAGAGTTTCTACTGATTCTGAGAAACAGGAAAAATTCCTCAGAAGTCTGCATGGAGAAATTAGCAGCCTCGGTTTTATTGAAGCTGTTCTTCAATGTTTTTGAAAGATGCCTCACCACTGAAGTCCCCTAGCACATTAGCGATACTCATTTTTCAAGTGTAAACAACAAATTGTCCATGATACCAAAGGACCAAGCGTTTTGCTCCCTGCAACAACACATTGCAAACAATACAATTTATGTGCTAATTGTCGGATAGTTTAGAACATAAATGTTCCAAACATGTAAGCGAAGGAAAAACTAGTTTCTGATTATTTTTTTGTGTTATTTTTCTTGTTGACTCTCTCGTTGTTCTAACGACACGGTCTGTTGCATGATTAGTTCACATGTTTAAATATTAAATCCAAAATCAAATAAAAGAATTGTTATTTTTAATTAAAATATAACTACGAACAAAGACTTTACAGCAACACCAATATGTTATTACAAACAGATGTTTTCTTACATTTAAAAAACCCAACTATTTCCGATGACTGTCATTTAATATAGAGACGGAAACAACTAAATGTAGTCTTTCTCTTTATAGGGATATAAAATATGTTTTTTATCGACGCACCGTTCTTTTTTTTAAAGGTTGATATACATACCTTTTTAATGGTATTACATGGTTATAGTGCTTGCATATTTTTATTTGACTAAGTTTATAGCAGTTAAATATTGGTTAAAATGAATAGGTAGTTCTAAACTTAGATAATAGATATGGATGTAGAGTGTTATCGACTACCATTTTATTCCCTTGTCTTAAATACTAATGGTATGTTAACATTACTTTGCTTTTCTGTTAATGTTATCATAATGGCACCGTCAATACCAATACAACAATATTAGCATATTTATTATAGTAAGGTAAAATGACATACATATATCAAACATACAGCAGCAAAATTCGCTTAAATGTCACTGTTGGTATAAACTGATGACATTGCCTCTTCGACTTACGGTAGTTCGTATAATACAACATTGATGTTTACAATAGACCTGCAAAACAATTCTGTAATTGTTCAAATAGTTCTAAGAAACTAAGCTCACAGAGGACCCTCTTAATTTAGGGGATGTAGGGGATGTTTGTTATGTATGTTTTTATTGGTCAATTTTACCCGTAAGGTCATTGTGCTTTTGTTAATATCTCCTCACCACTTAGCATACCACTGATCGCAGTGAACATTCACACACTTGGCTAACATGGGATAGAATACATAGAATGTCAATAAGTATGGTCTATACATGTACTGTCGTTTAATGCAAAGCAGTGGTCTTATGTACAAGTTAAAAATATAATACAAATAATAGCATGTGCCCAGATGGGAACGATCTCATACTGCGTGCATTTACGTAACATTTAAATACTAACTTACCAGAATGTTCTCTTATTTGTCTGCAGTGTAAATGCTTCGCATTCGTTATGTCTTGTGCATGAAATGTTAGATACTTGGTAATGTATATACTTATCATCTAACGCAAGTGCCGAAAATAGTTTATTGTGAATCGGTTTTCATTCAAGCAAGTGACAAAAAGGATAAATATGATAGCAATTTGCCAATAGCTGCATTACAAGTTGACCAACTCGTTATTACACCGATAAGGCGATGTAGTGAATGTAGTGTATGCATGTCGTGGGGTTAGTTGTTCATAAATACTTTGCAATTACATATACAAATAAAAAGATAAACCAATTTTAAATGTATCCCATAATATGCATAACAAAATATAATTTACAGTTATCAAAATTATGAGGTAATGTTTGCGTGACTGTACAGATACTCTGCTTAGCGTATTCAACGCATTAATACAGATGACTCTCCCACACACATGCAATATATAATATTGCATGTATCATCAAGCAGCCCTTGTTGATCATGATCAGTTCAGTATAAGAGTCCCTTGCATGCGTTCCTAGTGCCGTAAATGTCAGCATTATATAGAAATGTAATTTTTAGTCTTATCTCTACGGCATATGAACGAAAACGTGTTGTTATCGATGTACTGCGTACTTATTTGAAATGCTATCTTTGATATAAATTGTGTGTTTTTAAATGTCACACACATCGTTACAAAGCCAATGTTGCATCAATAAACTGACGCACTGTCTCTTAAAGTCTGTGGAAAACCAAAGTAGTAGTGTTCATTGTGTAATAGTGTTATTGAAGAGACAGCAAAATAAAGTAAATATGTGAGGCATTGCTCTTTTTAACGAAACATGGTAAATTGTACGCGTGTAAGTTTAAGATAATCTATAATAATTATATTACATATTATGTTAAAAGTCAATAATAAACTGTTAATTTTCATATGTTTTTGTGGGCGTGTGTGAACAATATATACTAGCGAGTGTGTTGAATATGTATAAAAACTATGTATTACTAAGCCGATTGCACATCCTCATACATCAATATCTAACGTCTAATATATAACGTTACGCATGGGACATAAACAGTCACATATAACATTATACCTTAGATAATTATAAGTATGTGGATGAAAACACAAAATTGTGCAAAATATACCAGATGCATACGTTAGAAATGCAAGTGTCTGGGTTTTAGATTTAACAAAGACCAGACAAGTGTTGCTGACAGAGAGTAGATTATATCTCAAATATCTGTTTTAATATGTGAACAGGGGAACAATGAAATATAATTGTCAGTTGTCTTATCACAAAACAATTGCAGTAAACTCGCTCATAAAAATTAATAGGGACCATGCAAATATGTTCTTTATAACGTATAGTGAACGAGTAGCCTGGTGAGGATTGAGGAATGAAAATCATTTCTTTAAAACCGGTTCCTTAATAGCGGAATGTATAGTCTTACTGCTGATAAAGACGTGTCTATGAATCATATTGGGAAATCCATACAGTGTGTAGTGGCCCTAAGCACATATGTGTACTTGAATACACATATATTTGCTGTTCTGTTTCGACAATAACGTTTATTAACAGTTTTTTGTGTGCACTATGCATATGTAAGCCACCTTATTTGTGCCAGTGATTTTCATTCATAACAAGTTCATTGTAATAAGTAGTTTACTGGGAAAATACACTAATCAACATATACATTGACGAATAGCGTGTTTGCTTTGGAAATATGCTAAGCGTAATATCTAAAGTAAATCAAAGGGTTGTTATTTAGTGTCATACATGTATATAGAAACATTGCTTTACGAATAATAAACAAACATACTTTTATGAGCAGATGAACATAACTTTCCATTTAGCATCAGCGAATCTGTCATATACACTTCAACATGTTTCAAAATGATTGTCTCCGATGACTGTTATTTAATACGGAGACGAAAGCATAGAAATTAGATTCCTTGTTTTTATAGTGTCTACAATATATTGGCTTACTGTTGATAATAATAGCAAATTCTAGGAACATTGTCGTGAGAAAAACATGTCTTCATAACAAAACTCTTATTGCTATAACAATATTTTTTCGATTTCCTTGAAAAACGGATAACAGATGACTCTGTTATGCAGTTGTTTTTACATAGTTTAACCTTAAATGCTAGATTATGCAGAAAAATTGACCGCACTTATGCCATTTCTACATTGTAGCATCCCCACAATAAAAGCGCAGTGCGTGCACGTGTACAGCCAATTGCGAAGCTCAAAGTCATCCAGAATATACAATATGTGAGAAAATTAAAGGTTTTAGTTGTACTTCGTTTAACATTATGCCGTATTTGTTTTCGTGAAAGTGAAAATTCAACGACAATTCACAGCACAAAAGAACTATCAACTATAATAAACGCGCAAATGGGATGGAATTCCATAGGCCTTACCAATCAGTGTTTACTTGTAATAAGAAATCAGTCTTATACAAAATATTAAACCAGTTACATTGACTTTGTTAAGACACCTCCCCCCCCCCCCCCATTACCACCGACCCTT
>Ga0224511_10000061_pt1 | contig 34628 bp, 14 predicted proteins | sample SF_May12_sed_USG_2_FD_169988 | JGI IMG/M metagenome (GOLD analysis project Ga0224511, IMG submission 169988) | Sediment microbial communities from San Francisco Bay, California, United States - SF_May12_sed_USGS_8_1 | ecosystem: Environmental > Aquatic > Marine > Sediment | place: USA...
TCTGATGGCAAAAGCAACACATGGGACTCCTTGAAATTTGGTAGACGGCCTGGGAGTGGTAGGGCATTGTCTCTTGCATACTTACAAATAAATGTTTTAATTTGTTCTCTATCTTCATATGTTAAAGCATGCTTTGGCTGTCTTTTACTGTTTTTATATATTATATGGTCATATGCCAATACAAAACTAATCCTTAGCACAACCGCCTTGACCGAGGGGTTTCGTTGCGATGCCAGCGTTCCGGTAGTTACGGGTTCGAGCCCCAACCGAGTAGTTTTGTTTTTTCTATAAGTGGAGTGATCAAGTCAGGTCAATGTATAGCATGTGTTTTCCGTTTAATTTAGAAAAAAAACATCGTGAAATAAAATCTAACTATTTACATATTTTTATTATTGATCTGTTGTGTTTAAAATACTTTTATTCTATGTTTATGTTTCCATGCGCATTGTTTCAAATTCGTTGTCCCATTGCATATAATTTTATACACAATACAATAAAAGGTTTTAAACAAAAACACAGAAAGTGGTAATACAAACAATAAACAACAGTAAATAAAAGATAAAAAGGTAAATAAAAAATTTATCTGAGACTTGAACTAGCATATAAGTTGTCAAAATATACTCGAGCTCGCTGCTTTACCAATTAGGCTACCGAACCTCACACCTTTAAGTGGTTAAATAAAGTAGATCAAGCTTATACTTTTTCATTTGCATGCGTAAATTGCCGAGGTGGAAGGAAGGTGTGGTATTGATCGTGTATAGGTGTGATCTAGATCGTTAATATATGCTAATTTGAAAGGTTAAGTTGGGGTTAATGTGCGCAGGCCATAGGAGGAAGTTAACAGTAGTTCGAGTAAAACAGAATGATCGATCAATTGCAGGTTCGTCAAGAAGCATTTTATAATCATAGTTACCGTTAAAATCAGTCTTGAGCTCAAGATCAAGTACTTTTGAGACTACATAAGAGGAAAGTTTGTTTTAAACGAGACAGAAAAGCTTTAACAGACGAGCATGTGTATTGGTTCATTGTCAAGAAATGCATGCCTGTGTTGGTTTATTGTAATGCCTTAGATAATGAAGATGTGTAAAATGCTTTAAAAGTTCTAAATAATGAGACAGTGCTATTATGTACGAGAACAAATCCAACAAGAGGACCCGAAGGACCCTAGGTCGCTCACCTGAGGAAAAGGTAAAGGGTAGAGGTGAAGCCATTATATTATTATTAGTAGAGAACTTCTAGATGATGCTATATACCAAATTTGAAAGCTCTGGGCAATGTAGTTTCAGACAAGATATTTGAAAATTGCATTTTGAAAACCTATTTTTGAACCCGTGACCTACTTATCCAACCAATCAGAACCATTTGAAAAATTTTGGTAGGAGACCACCCAGGGACCATTCCTGTTGAGTTTGGTCAAATTACCATTAGCTGTTCAAGAGAAGATGTCGTTTGAACTTTTCCTTATATAATTCAATGTAAAATTGTGACCCCGAGGCGGGGTCAATTTTGACCCCAGGGGCATAATTTGAACAACTTTGGTAGATGACCTCTAGATGATGCTATATACCAAATATGAAAGCTCTGGGCCTTGTAGAGATTTTTGAAAATTTCATTTTGAAAACCTACTTTTTGACCCCGTGACCTACATATGCAACCAATCAGAACCATTTGAACAATTTTAGTAGGGGACCACCCAGGAATCATTCCTGTGAAGTTTGGTCAAAATCCAATGAGTGGTTTCAGAGGAGAAGATGTTTAAGTAAAAAAGTTTACGCACGACGGACGACGACGGACAAAGGCCGGTCACAATAGCTCACCCTGAGTACATTGTGCTCAGGTGAGCTAAAAAACGTGGCTGTTAAACTCACATTTATGAATGTATTGCCGAAAGTTTAATATGAAACACGATCGGACAATGTCTGACATATTAACAATACATTATTGTATGTAAGGCTTTAATGGTAATGTTAAATTTGCATACACAAGACCATGGTAAAGCATACCCGGTGCACGGCGTCAATATTAAAAATTATTGCCGATTCAACAGTTTTTTCATGGCGAAAACTTGTCCATTACTTGCAAACTGCTACGATGGAAAGTGTCGTTTTTATGAGAAAAGTCCACATTATTTTGGATCATCTCTCGGAGTTACCTAATAATAATCCGATCAGATATTCTGTTAAGAGTTTTGTCATGACGAAATGATACAGGTCTTGATTTTACGCGGGTTCCATTTTGACTCGTGAGGTCACACAGTAACTGTTTTGTTAGGAATTAAGAGTATGGCACATTGTAATGTCGATAATTGTTAACGCTGAAATCAAGACATCATCATTAGTATAACATAGGCTCGTCCAATCAACGTTAATATGTACCAAGTAATTTGCGCAGGTCATCCTTTTTCTCTCGCTTGTATATGCCATGGATAGGTGTGTTTCTTAACGATTTGCTGACATGTGTTTGTTTCGTGGTGCACTGTAAATGTATTACAATAGAAAAAGCCTAGTTTACACTGTTTCGGTGTTTTGCTGTAGCCCGTGGGCCGGAATGAACCGGCACGAACCTGGAATATTCGTAAAGCCCTGTTCCCACTGTCCCGGTATACTGCCCCGGTGCGTCCCGGTTTGGGCATCGGACCCAACGGGGACGACAACCATAGTCGGGACAGTGTGAACTATGATTACTGCAGCATGCCGGTTTAAGCCTAAACCACACTGTCCCGGTGTATACTCCGGGCCGTCCCGGCCGTGACGACAATAAAAGCGACGCCACGACAGTGTGATTGCCGATTTAAGCCTAGTTCACACTGTCCCGGTGCGTCCTAGACGGGGAACCGGGATAAACCGGGTTGATTCGTGATGAAAATCAAGTTCGTTTATATATCCCCGGCATTGCTAAAGACCAGACGCGGTCTTTCCCGTTTATGCTACGTTCCGCAACGGTACATTCCAGATGTAGCCCCGCTGACGCTACGGTGTGTCCCGGTAAACCACGTTTTTTCCCCTATGTTAGCCGGTGTCTCTACGGCGAGTCCGATTCAATGTGGAAATTCCCGGCGTCGCTACGGTTGTGGTCGCGGTTGGCCCTGGTGTCATACCGGGACGCATCGAAGTTGAAAAGCGGGACAGTGTGAACTATATTTTACTACGGTTTCACCGGTTGGTCTCACGATGGAGAGACGGATCATGTCAGAAGAGCTACGGTGATGCCCCGAATGTTTTCGGAATAGGGGCGGAGTTGGTTTTCTCCCGATGAGCCCCGGTTGTTGTTGGTTTTGTTTAAACAAAACCACCGTGTTCATTTTGCGGTAATCGCCTGTTCAACACGGTTTATAGCGATTCAATGCGGAGCTTTCTAACGGTTGTAGTCCCGGTTGGCCCCTGTGTCTAAACCAGGACGCACTGGGGCTGTAAACGGGGACATTGTAAACTAGGCTTTAGAGCTTAGATTATGCCACCGATTGATTTAAACTTCACCAAACATAATTATTATTAATCTGAAAGTGAAAAGCACAAGAAAGCAAAGTTTGCTCGGGGAAAATCAGCCTCGGTTTTATGGAAACTGTCTCACTGGTAATGAAATATGCCACACAATTGACGTCCTGTAGCGTATGTACATGTTTTCAAATGAAAAGACATACAATCCATGATCCCACAGGACAAAAAACCTAAAACTACACAAAGATGTAGTACGGGGCGACATTTAACAGCCGTTACACAAGCACTTTAAACACCAGCTGAAAAAAAACTTAAATAATCTGTGAAAAAAGAGAAAGTCCTAAGGAAGCAAACCTTTCATGGGGAAAATTGCAGCCTTGTTTTTATTGAAACTGTTTATTGGTAATGAAAATGCCACACCACTAGCGCCTCCTAGCGCATGAGAGAAACTCTATTTTCATATGTTAACAACATACAATCCAAGATCCCAGAGGACTAGAAAATTATAACTTCACAATGATTTAGTACCTGGTGACATTTTACAGCAGTCACACAAGCACTAAACAGTAGCTTAAGTAAGTTAAATGAATCTGAAGAAAAGGGAAAGTCCTAAGGAAGCATAATTTGCATTGGCAAAACAGCAGCTATGGTTTTATTAAAGCTGTTCATCGGTGGTAATGAAAGATACCACACCACTGACGCTCCATGTGCAGGACACTTTTAATGTGAAATTAAGTAATTTTACATACAGAAAAAACTTAAAAATTTAAAACTGGCAATGTGTTTCCTGTAGGCTTCTCAAGTCGTCCATTCCAGTTTTGCCTAAACTAATCTTTTAATCTTAGTGATACATTAATTTGTAAGAATAATTCTATTCTCATGTCATACATCTTATAAAAACAAACATTACAATCCTATAGTACATAAAAAATCTTTTAACAAAGAGCACTACTTTTTTTGTAGAGTTGTTTCGTTCAAAATCATGTTTTACTAACAAATATTCTTAAAAACTTTTTATGATTTGCTAGTTACATCTTTAGCCAATAATTTATATTATATCATCAAAAACATCAATTTAAGAGATGTTCAAAGAATGTAAACAATGTAGACATGTAAGATTTATTGCCACCTTGACAAAATGGCCCGTACAAAATCAAACACACAGAACAACACAAAAACACGAAGAACACCAAGACGCACCAGACATTCAGAATAAATTATATTTTATTGTTGTTATTTTTATTTAAAATTTCTTCAATGATTTCTCCAAGACGTTCGATCAAGTGTCCTTCCTACTTTATCATTTAAGAAATCGTTTTCTTTTAACGCCTTACACTCGTTTAAGGAATTATAAATGAACTCTTCCTATAGAAATACCTAACAAAATCCCAAAACTCACTACCATAATTTAAAATAACTGGTATGTGTTTATCAGACATGTCTATTCTATGATTAAATTCATATATGAAAATTAATAATTATAAGTATTTATTCATTTTTACGATAATTTTCGAAGCCTTACCTGACAGTATCAATGAAAGAACGACTTGGTGTAAAACAATCCCTTATTAGTTAAACTGGTTGACAATTGTAAGTTGTATAATTATCATAATAATAGAAAGTACAGTTTTTAGACAATCTTCTGTATCATCTCAACGCAACGACTTTTACCAATATTTACAACAAATCTCCAACGTTTACGAATATCTGATCTTATTTCTTAGCTGTGTGGTGACTCTGTTTTACTATTAGCAAAACACACCATATTGTCTGCGTACACTATAAGAAATATTCTAAAATACTCGGTCAATTACTTACTTTTTAAACATAGAGAACAAGAAGGAGATAATCACACCCCTTGTCGTAATCCAACAAATCACTTATCTTGCTGTAATGCCTTTTAACTTAAGAACTGTGGCTACAGTTTCTTTTTAAAGAGTATGAAATGAGTATACCACCGCCTAAATGCTTCTAAAACCCGGCGGCCGGAACCCTTTTTTCAATGAGATCCGTTCCAGGGTGCTAACATTTCGTACTTTTTACAAAAATAATTAAAGAAAATGGTAGGAAAATCTTATTTTGTTTTTTGTTAAATTTAATTTAATTACAAATGGTGTACACTATGAATCTTTAAGTCTTGTTGTGTATGCGTAATTACCCCACACCACACCCATCAACACTTTGAAATTGCCACGTTGAACAAATTAACATGGTAACCTATATTTTTAATTTTTATTTTATGTTTGTTATACATTGGATAATACATTGGTAGAATTTTGTGAAATTCTATTATGTAAAATTTTAGTTAACTTAAAAAAAACATCCCTTTAGAATGAAAAGATTTGCGGAAAATTTATTTGTCGTAAATAAGGTAATACTTAATTTTTATATGTGTTTTGTTATTTGTATTGCAAAATATAACAATTTATTTGTAAAATAGAATGTATTTAATTGAAAAATTGAATTATATATGATATTCTTGTGATGCATTCTATAATTTTATGCCTAAAAACAAGTCTTATGAAACTTATAAAACATGTTCAAAATGTGACATCTTTGGTAGCTAATAAAAAACAAGAAACCCCGGTAAGGTCTTATTTTTATTTGCTTTTTCATTGTACAACATCATGTTCTTGACATACACAAAGTTTGAATAAAATTTATTATTGGGAAATTTTTCATGAAACTGTAGCGACAGCCTTTAAGATTGATTTTTACTATCATATTATACTTTATACTTTGAAGAGGTAAATGAGGGCTTTATTGGCAAAAGCAGCCGAAAATATGCATTTTTCATGTTCAAAAACAAGCAATTGCATTAAAATAGATTAATAAAATATATAAAATATTGTTATGTTACCGCAAAAGTACCATTCTTTAGTAATAGAACATAAAATCAATTGTTCATTAACCACTGATTAGCAATCATAATGGAGTTCACACGGTCAAGCAGAACTCTAAATATAATTAGAACATACCTTCCACACTTAGCCGTATTTAACCGAGAACATCTTAGAGTTTCATAGGTAAAACATCAATAGTTAGTACAAAAAAGACAAACAAAAATTGGTTCAAATTTTGTTTATGTCCTACTGTCTAACCTTTTTATGACATGTTCGTGGAAACCTGTGTGGCGGAAATAAAATGCGTTAAAATGGCGAGACTAAAAGAGCAAAAAAATGGTAAACAATACATGTTACACCTCGATAGAAGTCAGTAGATACGGCTTGTGGGTTGGTCGTACTGATATAAATGACCTTATTCGCCGATAATGCCGCTGGGTAAACTGTGTCAACATAAGAGCTTGGACCCTATACATCCTCAGAAGCTGAACTATTTCTGATTTCCGAAGACACATCATGGTGCAATTTTTTTAACAAACGCCTGCTCCGCTTCCTGTAGTAAATCGTCCACGATGCCGTCCTCGCTCACATCAGTAAGTTTTGTTGTATGATTTGTTTGTTACAACACGTTCTGTTTTATGGATATTTGGTCTACCCTTATCATTCGTAAGTTTGTGTACACATTACACAAATGCTCATACAAATAACTTCTTCATTGAAAAATTGCATCACAATCTTCATATGTACACTCCCAATGTTCTATTTGAAAATGTTTTTCATTCATATGTATTTAAAGATTTCTTTTGTATTTGTATAAATGTCCACAAATATCACACACATGCGTCATCTTCAATATATTACAGCTCAATGACTGACTTGACCGGTTTTACAACGAAAGGCACGAGAAACTCTTCACTGTTCGCTATACACATTGCTCTATCGCGCGGGTAAACACAATGTACATTCTTTAAGTTTAAAACGCGCGAAGTTCAAATGTTAAATTTTGTAAAAAAAATGCAAAACCTAAAACTGCTTTTATTAATAGCGAAAAACAAATTTGATTTTACATGTTTGTTTCGTGTCGTCTGCAAATGTATGCCTCCGTTTTACAGCTTCATAAAGAATAGCATTTAAACAGTTACACAACCCAAACGTCGTCAAAGTAGAGTCGGACGAGAATTTATCAAAATCCTTACGGAAAAATCAAATAAATAGGACCGCATGGGTTTTTGCGACCATTTAATACCGCCCGCATACTAAGATTACGGTATGTGTTGTGATTGAATGGATGTACTAAAAAGTTAAACATGTAAAGTTTAAGGGCACCATGACAAAATGTACCGTACAAATGCAAACACACAGAACAGCACAAAATCACACAGAACACCAAGAGGTAACAGACATTCAAAATAAACTATTTTTTGTGTTTTTCGAATGTCTATTTTTATTTTGTTTTGTAATGATGATTTCTTAAATGATTTCTCCAAGAAATGCTGCGTTACCGCCTTGTAACGGTCAATGACTCATTGGGGGTTTAAACCAGTTTTAAGCTATAGCAAAGCTCACACATTCTCAACATTAATTGGAGAAGTAAAATAAAAAATGTGTATTTTTTCTGTAACCAGGCCACTTAAATACACTATATAACACAGTAAAGTGTGAATTTATGTAATATAATAATTATGTAAAACTGTCAAGTGATGTTCTTATTATTTCACTATTATTTAGCAAAACTAAAATACAGACATAAAACTGTGTGACATATTTAGAATCAAATAACGACGTTTTGCCTGCTTTGTCACGACTGATACAAACTTTAAGCCAAATGAATTGCTGACCGTCGACCTTACTTAGAGGAACTCACGAAGCAGCAACAACCAGCAGGTAGTGGTCTACATTCATTGTCACCTCGTACAGTAGTCTAAATAAAGACGGATATTGTGGATAAGAGACCATCTAGTCCATAGATAAACGGTTCCAAATACACTAACCCACTTCATTGACGCCCAGTATCTGTAGGGAACTCGTAAGAAGCAGACATGCAAGCGTTATTGGTGCTAGCTCTTGTCGGACTCACCTGGGCCTCGCCTGCTCAGGTAATCCAAACGCACGTGTAAAGGATACATTTAAGTATATTAAAATGCAATACCACACTTGTCAATTAGAACCTAAGCAAAGATACGTACAGAACATCAAGAAAGTTACATATTTGCAAAACACACACAATTGAAAAAGTTTGGTAAAAAATACTTAATACGCTTTGAAATGTGGTTGTTATCGAATAGCACAAATTAAGTATTGCCGTTAACACAATTATTTGGCTCTGTGATTGAATAAAACTCTTTATCTTTCAAGGACGATGCCTTGGTATACGCAGGTAAGAATACGTTATTTTAAAACCTTAACAAATTGCACGTACATGTAACAACTGACAAGGTGTGCTTTAGAACAAGGATTTTAAAACATGTTATCATTTATATTCATTTATTATTGTCTTCAAAATGTTCAAATATGAATAAATACACTACTAATTAGAAACCACTGCCGACTGCGATAATTAGTCGAACAAGTGTCTTTATAAAAGGGTGATTTCAGCATTACACATACGTGTGTTTAAAATAAATCGACGGAGACGTCAAAACGTGTTTGTAATATGGGCACTGTTAACATTTACTAACAATACTCCTATTTTATCAACCTACAGACGATGCCGAATTAAACCCTGAGGAAACGTCGGGTCTTTTCGAGGGAGACATTGACCTTCTTCCCGGAGAAAACCCACTGGTATGCCCCTTGTATATTATAATATCCGCCTGATGTACACAATGTCTGGTGTTGCCCATTTGTTGTTCGATGTTTTTCTTTTGTAACCGTTCGGTTTTATGATGTCCACCTGTCTTTGTTTAGCAGGAAACATTTTAAAGTTTATGATAATTAAACAATGGTATTGTTTTATGTTGTTACTACATGTTTGCACCATGTAAGCTTTACCACATGGCCGCCATTATGTAGCAACGTTGATCTATTTCTTCTAGGATGTAATCGGTGCAACCATCACATAGCTGGTCTAATTAGACGCTACAACTTTCGTTTAAACTAAAGTATTAAAACATCTTAATTTTACTTCTTTAGGCAAGATAAGGTTAACTGTTAATTCTACTAAAGCTTTCAGATTTGTCTTTTACTAAATGACCAATTAAATCAATACAGGATCATGCCGAATATATGTTTGTTTAAAATCGTGTTGAACCTAGTAAGACAAATACAGATGAAAGGGTTGCATAAACTATTCACAGAAATACATCGCTTCTTAAGGGATCACATTAACTATATGTGTTTACTTTTTCTTTCCTTGGTTTCAAACAAGTTAAACATGTTTGTTTTTCTCTCAATATTAGAACATGTTTAAATAAACAGTTTGTGAATCCAGAAATACTAGTATCTAGAGACGCTTGATTATGTGTGTACAGTGTTGTAAATAGTGGTCAGTGAACTTAAAATCGAGATGACCTTTAAATTAGAATCCACGATTTTCTTTCTTAGATAAGAAAATGAACGACAATACACAGATAAGACAGGGTTGAAGAATAAGTGCGTTTACATAATTGTACAAATATCTAATTGTGGCTATACTTTTGTATACATGTATTAAAACATATAAATTAGCGATAGATAAAGTTAAAGTACTCTTAATTATGTAATGTGTTATCCGATAATTAATAGCACTTTAATGAAATGAAAAGGCCGTTTTCAATTTTCGTAAGTTCAAATATTTGAAGGAAATAAAACAAATGCAAATATAGTTGAAACAATAAACAAATGCATGCACTATGAGGTAGTGTTTAAGAATTAAACTCTTGATGCTGTACTGTATTCTCATCTCTTAAAATGTACGTACATATACTGGGTTATAAACCATACTGAAGTATGATACAACACGTCATGAACTAAAGAATATTTTCGAAACTAGTATACTTATTTCGTAACATCGTGGTTTTTATTCAAACATAAAGCAAAATGCAAGTGTTGCACTTTACCAACGTGTTGATGTGCATTTCATCGTTATATCGGTTTGTAAGTTTAACAAGGTATTTGAAACAAAAAAAGCAACACATGATTGCGAATTTGTGTAAACCTCATGTTACAGCACAGGAATGCTATCGCCGACAGGAGCCGGAGGTGGCATGGGGGTGTTGTGCCATATGAGATCCAGTCAACATACCGTACGTTACCATAGTGGTGGAGCTTACCATAATGCTAACCTTAGAGTTGCGGATCTTACATTGTGATATTCATGTAAAAGTTACGCCCCTTAATTAGTTACGGTACGATACTAAAAGCCAAATTATTCCCAGTGTATAGTCTTTTGGAACCGACACCTGTTCACTAGTAACTAAACTTTAACTTATTTTTATAAGATAAAGCCTCCGGTCCATAATACATATGCGTTGCAAACGCCTTCACAGGTCAACAGATTTAACGAACGATAGAGGGCTTATTTTGTTAAGAATATAGGTTTCCGTCATTTTGCTTGCGCTACGCTATCAGGCCACAGGGGACCCCCTTCCACGAGGAGGATAAACTGTGCTTATACTCTAAAAAAGCGACAACTTATGTCCGTCCCCAAAGGTCGTGAACCCGACAGTCGCACTTCAATAAATGTGGTGCCAAATCATTGACTTGCATTATTTGGTCAAATGCTACATTAAACCACCCTTCAACAGCCCAGACGGTGCAGAACCTCTTCCACCAGGCGATGGCTGAGATCGAGGAGAAGACCAAGGTTAACGGTAAAACGTGCATCCACTTCAAGCCAAGATCCGGGGAGGCTGGATACGTCAAATTCATGACCGGGACTGGGTAAGTTATCGATGTGTAGCTCTCGTTCATCAGTTTCTAACACTGTCGACATAGTTTCTTTTTTGCTGTATCCTTTTGTTTCATTTATCTTTTGGTTGAATGTGTTAAGGGCTTTCCTTTTCATCAGTTTAATTTAACAGAAAGTGTAACAGCACAGGTTGTTTTCATCATCATCATTATCATCATCATTGTCGTCGTCGTCGTCGTCATCATCATCATCATCATCGGCAGCAGCAGCAGCAGCATCAGCATCATCATCATCATCATCATCAACAACAGCAACAACAACATCTCCATCATCATCATCATCATCGTCATCATCATTGTATCATCATCGTCATTGCGTTCCTACCAAGGAACTGAAACTGCAAGACAATTTGTTAAATACTAGAGGACATTTTCAGTTGCCACACCCCAGTGGGCTACATCGGTCGTCAGTCGAGCGTGACGATCGGTCACGGGTGTGAGCGCAAAGGCACAGTTATGCACGAGCTGCTTCACGCGCTCGGCTTCTGGCACGAGCAGAGCAGAACCGACCGCGACAACTACGTCACTATTCACTTTAACAACATTCAAAAGGGTACGAGTCTACCAATATTTAAATTCACGAACACGGTTCACGTAAAATATAAAAATTAAGAAACAACGAAACAATACTATATTATTATTATTATTAGTTTTATTTTTATTATTATTATTATTATTAGTAGTAGTAGTAGTAGTAGTAGTAGTAGTAGTAGTAGTAGTAGTAGTAGTAGTAGTAGTAGTAGTAGTAGTATTGTTGATATACCATCGATCAACGGCGAAGACACCATTATTACCATTACTAAATAAGACAATATAAATATATATCATATAATATAATTGTGATTTCAGGACACGAGGGCAACTTCAACAAGTACCCAGTGGGATACATCGACATGCTTGGCCAGCCCTATGACTATGGCAGCATTATGCACTACAGCGCCTACGCCTTTGCTATTGACCGCAGCCAGATGACCATTGAGCCAAAGCAGCATGGAGTGACCATTGGTCAGCGTGTTGCTCTTAGCGCCACCGACATTAAAGGTACAGTAGCGCCATAATTTATTAAAGTCATCATTATTGTACACAATAAATAGGTATAATGGTTTTAATGCGCACACAGGGCGCGAAACAATGAAACGCGACGTAGTTACTTCAGGTACCGGAGTTAACCTCATGACGCACCTTCTCAATCTCAAAATAGCTATCCACGCACACGTTTAACTGCTTCGTCTAATGTCTTCCTGCTTAAGTCTCACTAACGGTTTTTGTACAGAGATTCAGCTTCTGTATGACTGTATCGCCCCTGACAACTCCGGATCCGGAACCACTTCCGCTTTCGTCACAGCTCCCGCGGCCACAACCGCTGCCCCACCGGCTGGATGTAAGTTTGGTCAATATTTGAAACAGTGAAATAGTAATTGTAAATAATGATCGCTCATATGAATGTGTTTCAATAAATATGAATATATTTTGAAGGTAATATTTGCATCATTTACTAATAAAAAAGCATGCCTGTTGGCGATGTCTGCACGTTAACATGCCACACCTCACGCTCAGTGCGCGTTTTCCAGCCGACTTCTGCAACTTCGACACTGGTCTATGTCACTGGACTAACTCGCACGCGGACACGCTAGACTGGACACGTCACAAGGGCTCCACACCCAGTGGCTCCACCGGACCCCACAACGACCATCTTAACAACCCCAACCGTATGAAGACCATCAAAATTCAATTGAAAAAATACAAATATTGCCGTTAATTACAAAGTTACAGTACACATGCATACGTTTAACTCAGCCTGACAATAACACTAGCACTTACCTGCATTCCATTAATTATATATGTGCGCCATGTCTGTTTAGACTACTACATCTACCTTGAGGCTTCCAGCCACACCAACAAGGTGGCCAAGCTCGACTCCCAGCAATACCCGGGTGGCGACTACTGTATCGACTTCTACTACAGGTGCAAGACACACACGGTGTTATCTCTAAGTTATAAACACAGGCGGTTTACTAAGTGCAAGTGTACAAGACAGTAATTTCAACGCCAAAAAAACATAACTCTAAATAGACCAACATGTGTTTATTGAGTGCTTCATTTGGTCTTTCTCCTAATCCAAGATTACATACATGTATAATAAGGTTTAAGCAACATATATAATCCTTGCTTTGTACAGTTATTCTATTATGCACATCGTACTCAAACTGTTCAATTCAATGCTTTTTTAAACATTGTTTTTTCAAAATGTCATAAACACGTGTATTGTTTAACGAGTATTATAGACTAGTAACATAGTGGTGTGTAACCTACAGCATGTACGGGTCCAACATCGGTCAGCTGGTACTGAACGTCGTGGCCGGTAGCACGACATATCATCTCAAGTCATGGAGCGGTAACCATGGTAGCCATTGGTACCACCAGAGAATGAATGCCCATGTCCACACCACCGGAACGTTCAAGGTAAGAAAAGAGTTTCTGCGCTGCCCTTTTTGTTGCAGTACGCCCTCCTTACACATTGATAACGAGAGCAATAATTATGTTCACCACCGGTATTTCTAGGAGAGTTTACAATATACATAACAAAAGTGTTAGATTGTATGTTGTGTGTATGTAGATGTTTATTTATGTTTATTCAATTTCTTCAAAATAGATACTACAAAACTTTGCCAATGCATTTATTCAGCTAAATAATTTAAGAGCTGCTCAGTCGATTGCATCACATATAAATGCTGATTATCTTGGGAATTTCACTATTTAGGATAGTAAAACAGACAAGCTTTTGATATACTAAGTCACCTCCATAAACTTGCAGTACATGTCCAGTCCTTTCACCTAAATAAACTTCAACAGAAAGTAATAGTTTATTGCAACCGTTATCAACAATCTTGGGAGAACAACTGCAATTTTGTTTCAGTTTGAGTTCGAAGGTCACACATCATCCGGTTACCATGGTGATATGGCTCTTGATGACATCACAATTCACGCCGGAAACTGCTAGGCAAACGTGTGAAAATGTGCCACTTGTTATGATACTTTCATTAATAAATCAATGTTTAAAACGTGTGTTTTTAGTAATTAAAGCATAACAAATTGTACAACCGATGCAGTTATACGCAGTGATAAAGCATAAATAACACGCATGTCTGTGTTGTTTGATGTTCGGGAATGTTGATTGGTGTTGTTGGTGTTGTTGAGACAATAAATATGCGTTTTCAAATGCCCAACATTATTTTGTTTTCTATACATTTATTTATTATCGGAACGGCTGCTAAATGAAATGTTTTTCAGGATTTAATTTTAACAACAATCAAACACATAAACACCGATTTTACTTGATTTACAATTATATCGAATTCACGCAAACGAATGCTGGACAAAGATCTTTATGCTGTCGTATGCATTCAAAATATGTTTTATTGTAAAAATAGTGCCTTACATTAGTTTGGCTTGAGCGGGATAAGTGTCAGCGACTGCTGTATTGTCTTCAAACTTAGACAGTTTAACGATACAAGTATAGCATGGCTGAAAGCTTTGTATGCATTAAATAAGTTTCTTAAAGTCAATTCTTTTATTCAGATGCATATAAACCGGAGTTACTTCGACTCTGTTGACTTAACTAGTGCATTTCGATATATTGAGGTTTTGTGTACCTATATAATTATGTTGACGGTGAAAAAATATAATATGTGTTATTTTTAAATATAAACGATCAAAGCAAACATATACATGTATATAAAATAAGTACGTTTTTCTTATTTTTGCACGCATATTGTGTATGAAAACTCACATAGAGATTTGAAAAATTATCTATACAAGCTATGATATCCAGCAATAATAAAGGCAACAACATTTTTGATGATGTTGTGCAAATCAAATAATGAAAAAAAATCATCAACGATAAAAGAACACAATCATAATGAATTAGTTCACAAAATTGTCACTGGGAACTGACCTGCATCTTTTATTATTTTATTATTCAATGTGTATTAGTTATATATTTGATATCCCCATCTATAGGGTAAACGCAAGAACTAAGGTAATCCGAAATTATCTAGACCTTTTTCATCAGGCGGGCATTTAACGTACCTTCCAATGTTCTCGCACATGTATTGTATTATTGCTTCTGTAACGAAATGAAATGCTTTAAACTTACAGATTTCACTGACGATTCATCTACCTTTACCCCGCATATGACAAGACGCATAGCATGTTACCTTTTAAGTCAATAATCAGCAGTTCTTTCGATGGCGAACCATCTAAAATACCAACACAATGCAATAACCAATTGCAAATACCTTTAATTAAGATAGCCCTTAATACATTTTCCATTTAAACGTACATTAACAGTGATACGTCTATATCATATAAAATTCATTTTGTAACATACTGCGAAGAGTTTGTTTAATTGTGATAGAAAACATACAATCCCAATTTAAAATCACTCTGCCTAAATTATACATTCATATAGCCTAACATGCACACTTGGAGACTCACACATTGATACATTACACACTAAATCGTATTGAAAAAAGAAAATCAACTAAGAACTGTATTCGAACCAACGCCCACAATTGTACGCGTTAAATAAACTTTACTGTGGAATTCAACTGAGAAAAGGAAAAGCCCTCAGAAAGCATAGCCTGCATAGGGAAATAGTAGCCTTTGTTCTTGCAGGCTATACTTCCTGAGGGCTTTCCCTTTCATCAGTTTTATTTTTATTAAAGTTGTTCATAAATACACTGAGCTAGTTCTCGTGAGTGAGGAATGTTTAACAAATAGGATCTAAACTGTAATGTTTTACATGTCATGGACTAAACTGAAATGGCCCGACCAACTTATAGGATTCACTTCTAATTATGGTTAAAAGGTAAATTGTAAACACTTTTGGTCTTAAGATACAAACAAAGCATCCAAACATTACTGAGACCTCGATAATTTATCCGTTCTATTATATGATCCAAAGATAGTTGAACGACTCTATGGTTGCCAGTGTACTAAACCGGTAAATACCAATTGCAGAGATTGTTCTTAGTTATGTTCTTTGCGAATTCTAATTAGTTTCATAAACAACGTTTGTAATTTGCTATCATTGCGAAATTTAACCCCGTCAACTTTCTTAGTGATGATTGACACTTACCATAGCACTAATGCTAAAGTCAAAGATAAAATACCCGCTGTCCGATGTCAGCTATTTGAAAATCATCGGAGAATTAAACAAATCATTCTAGGGCACCCGCTGATTTTCATCATTTATTTTTTTTGTAGTCATAAATCTGACAGGCACCGACATGCGTTGGTACATTTGATAGAAACGTCGGCCGATGCTAAAGTGGAAGTCGTAAGGGCATTTAACAGTCTTGTTTTACCTGACGGTCACAGACCGATGCTGGGATATTGACGTTGTAAAAATGGATATTCGGTCAGACTGTCAGACTCTGGCAGTGGTGATGTCGAAGTTAGTAGATGAAAAAGACGGTTATCGCATAAAACTGAAACATAATGTAGATTTCCTCCATTTTTGTACATGCCAACCTATTCTTAACAGCAAAACACATTTACAACCATTCCTTTGCACTTTGAACATTTGTTCAGATGAAAACGGCGCGTTTGGCATATTAAGGGAAATGGAGAATAACATAATGTTGATATAAAAATTAATGATAATTATGTGTTAACTTGGCAACAACTACCATACACCATTACATAAGTAAAACTTTTTTATCATCTATTGAGTGTAACACCTGTCGGACAGGGCTCCGTGCGGTCGCCATAAAATCATGCAATCTTTTGATAACATAGGAACTGCACGGCGCCTGTAGATTATTAGTGGATGAGACAAACGTATGTCCATTAAACCCATGTTAAGCATTTGCTGTTTGTGGAGTAAGGAGGTTAGTACTGGAGAACCCAGGGACTCTCCGCCGTCATGTGCCGGAATCAGTGTATCAGTGTAGAAAACTGCTAAAATCAATCAAACAAAACAAATACGATCTGTATCTCTGTATCTCTTTTAAAGATTGTAATTGCTCGTTGGATTATGTATCTGAGTACAACCATTGAATAGTACTCATCAGTTGGGATTTGTATTTTTGTGATCCCATATCCGAATCTGAAAACAGGTCGGACAAGTGTTGACCTGTGAAACAAACAACGTTTCTTAAATCAAAAGGTATTCTTAAAAAATAATCTGAATCAAAGTAAAGGTTTATTAACCTATATTTGTATTTAACATTATCTATGCAGTATTATTCCAATATTTCAATGTCCTAGATATAACACTTATTTGGGGCATTATGTAATATAACATAAAGCTTTCATGTACCAATCCTAATTATTTCATCATTATTTGGTAAACCTAAAACAATGATACGTAGCTATGTGACATATTCAGAATCATATCACGAGTTTTGCCTGCTTTGTCACGACTTAAAAACTTTAAGCCAACTTGATTGCTGACCGTGTACCGTACTTAGAGGCAATATGGTGCTGAGATATGGGGATAAAGCACGACGCAGCAACAACTGTCAGATAGTGGTCTACATTCAGTTTCATCTCGCACGTTGGCCTAAATTCAGACATGTATGGTTAATAAGGGACCACCAAGTCCATAGATAAACGGTATCACATGCTTGCCCCTTTTTTGAAATCCAGTGTTGGTAGGGAACTCGTAAGAAGCAGACATGCAAGTGGTGTTGGTGCTAGCTCTTGTCGGATACGCCTGGTCTTTGCCTGTACAGGTAATTATAATAGGAAAATACACACTTTTAGCATTTTGATGCATTGCAATGCATTATCAAAATTATCAAATATTGTTTGGCAAAAACACTTACATGTCACCAAGCAAGAACTGATCCACAGTCATCAATCATAAATATCGCAAGGAAATATCAATCAAAACAATCATCAATCATAAATATTGCAAACAATCATAAATTATATTTATGCAATTTGTAATAATTTTACCATTCAATTGTATATAAAATGTATACAACCTTTTTAATAACACGATAAAAATGGATATAAAATAGCACGTTAAATCGTTTAACGGCCAGACCTTTTCCCTGGGCCAAACACAAAGTAAGTGTATTACGGGTTACAATTAAACTTAGGAAAGGGAAAGCCCTCAGGAAGCATAAGTCAATTGCAGTCTAGGTTTTATTGAAGCTGTTCATCAGTGGTAATGAAAGATGCCACATAACTGACGCCCGCTAGCACATGAGCGGAACTCATTTTCAAATGTAAACAACATACAATCCACGATCCCTGAGGACCAGAAATATCGAACAACACAATGATGTACGAGATGAAAAATATAAGTGGTAGGATCGGGGTTTATTTTCCTCATTTCTTTTTTTAACAATATATCTTTGCATCTTGATGTTTGAAGACATATTCTGAAAGTAAAACAAAACTGTAGATCGCTGCTTTTTGGTTGGGTTAGTTTAACCGAAAACACCTATCATTTTAATTAGTGAATAAACAAAGTAAAATCCAAGCCATGCTAAAACATTCTACAGCTTCAATAAAACCGAGGCTGCTGTTTTCTCGTGCAGGCTATGCTTCCTGAGGGCTTTCCCTTTCATCAGTTTAATTATATAATATAGATCCGTTTTGTCTGTGTTAATTATTATTTGTATTTAATCGATCTAGTTACACTGTCGCTACGTACCCAATTCTCCCCCCCCCCCCCCACACACACACGAAAGTTGAACAAATGAACAAACTCTTACCTTTTAATTAGCATATGGAAAAGTTGAAACCTAGACTTTTAGTTAAATATTATAGTTTTTATGGGAAATATTTTAAACACAGTTTGAGAATACATTTATATAAGGATAATATATGTATCGTAGAACGATAAAATTACACCGGTCATAACCAGTACCGTCGACTTCAAATAGAGTGAGAATCCATCGCATTTACTTATCTTCATATTTTAAGTACTTTAAACTTATTTAAACAATTCATTTTTAACAACTTTTAAGGTTTTTATGCTTCATTACACCATTCGTTTTTCAATTTTCTAGTAATACACCGAAAACAGTTTCGAGAATCTACCAAAACAGGCGCATTAATTCTGGTAATTGTTAAAAGACTTCCCAGTGTGACGCACTTTATCAATTGCAACTTTTTTCCCTGAAGGTTCTGACTCTTATAAACGTGAAACTGGTTTGAAAATATGTTTATAAATAAATTGTGCTTAAACTAAGTATCAAACAATATAAAATTTAACGGCAGCAATGCTCTTACATTTGTACTGACCATATACATCACGCACATTTGTTTCTAAATAAATATTGACGTTTACTTGTTTTTCTAATAAAAATACTTATTTCCATTGAAGGACGATGTCTTGGTATACGCAGGTAAGAATCATTTCTTTTATTAAATACCTAACATAACAAAATCTGGAAAAATATGCGTTTTTTTATACATAAAATATTTTATGAAAATTTGTTTTTGATTGTCTTTAAATCATTTAAAGAGTAAAAAATACAACATATTCAACCATATAACGACTGTGTGTCCGATGGGTTCCTTAACCGACAAGCTTAGTGTCTAATGAAGAGGTATCTCAGCATCAAATAAAGGGTGCTGTGCAAGAAACTTACGAGTGTTTTTTTAAAGTCGACTATGCCGTCTGTACGTGTTTGTAATACAGACATTGATAGTATTTACCAACAATTAGCCACATTCTTAATGAACCAACAGACGATGCCTTGGTGAACCCTGAGGAAGTGTCGGGTCTTTTTGAGGGGGACATTGACCTTCTTCCAGGAGAAAACCCACTGGTAGGACTCTTGTTTATTATTATATCCGCCTAACATTACAATCATCGGTGTGACCTTGTTGTTGTATGCTGTTTCTTTCCTACTATTACTTCTAGTGTAACCATTCCTTTGTGTGATGGCTGACAATATCTGTCTGACAGTATTTGTTTGTCCGGCAGACAGAACATAGTATAGGATAAATGAAACACATATGTACATGTAGCGTTATTAAATCGTGATATCCACGGATTGTTTTCCATGTAATACCGAATAAGCTCTAAAAGACGTGAGCGACATTTCCAACCGACGTTTTATTCGTTCATGTTTTTATTGAGGCTGTATTCATTTATAAGTGTGGCGGGAAAAACACGTTACTGATTTACTAAAAACCTTTTAAGGCAAAACAAGACACAGTGCATTGTAATGTATATGAAAGCATTCTTCGTATTCTCTAACTGAATGACCTACTAAATCCAAGATACTGTATGACCTAGTGATCACGTAATGGCCATCCAAGTCCTAATTTGTCAGCATTTGAATGTGATTGTAAACTAGTTGAAACTGGATTAATCATGCCTGGTGTAAATCTTACACACTGAATGTGTACTATTTCGTGATAAAACTAGACTAGTAGTCCAACAAAGGTGTGGTGCCAATAACTGAATAAGAGTTTAACCCCAAACATTTACCGTTACGAAACAGTATTAAATGATATCATTTTAAATGGGGAATGAATTTGTTAATTTAAAGATTAATAAAATCATATATTAATATTGTTACAAGATAATATTTGTTCTTCAGTTGTCTTGGCAATATAGCTGTATATTTTCTGGACTTGAAAAGACGATCGTCTCCACCTGGCAGTTGTATTGTCATAACTGGTCAAAATCATACTGGCATTGAACGATGGTTATTTGTCGACTAAATGAAATACTAACTTTCCACCTAACAAATCGGGATTCCTGAAATTTTATGTTACAAGATAGTTCTAAATAATAAATTGTGTACTTAAAAGCTACTCAGTAAGCATTAATCCTATAGAGTTAGATATACACTAAACGTTATGTGCACATGCATGTTAGTGAAACTCATGTTACAGCACAGGAATGCCATCGCCGACAGGAGCCGGAGGTGGCGTGGGGGTGTTGTACCGTACGAGATCCAGTCATCCTACCGTACGTTACCATAGTAATGGAGCTTACCATGATATTCACTTAAGATTTGTTCGTTTATTATTATAGCCTCTTAAAACGTAACACCACGGTATTATACATTGTATCAAATTATTCCAAGTGTCTAATCTTGGACCTAGACTCCTTTGTAACTAACATTCAACATGTTAATATAAATTGAAGAGATGTTCAAAGAAAGAATGTAGTAAACAATGTAGATATGTCAAGTTCAACGGCACCATGACAAAATTGCCTGTACAAAACTGATGAAAGGGAAAGCCCTCAGGAAGCATAGCCTGCACGTGAAAATAGCAGCCTCGGTTTTATTGAAGCTGTTCATCAGTAGTAATGAATGATGTCACACCACTGACGCCCCCTAGCGCATGAGCGGAACTCCATTTTCAAATGTAAACAACATACATGTACACTCCATGATCCCTGAGGACCAGAAAAATATGACTACACCAACACACAGAACAACACAAAACACATAGAACACCAAGACGCAACAGACATTTAGAAAAAAAAACTATTTTTTGTATTTATTAGATTTTTCTATTTTCTTTACTTTTTTATTTATAATTTCCTAAATGATTTTTCCAAGAAATGTTGAGGTACCGTCTTGGTATGGTCAATGACTTTTATTGGGGGTTTAAATCAGTGTTAAGCTACAGCAAACCTCACATTTTCTCAGCGATTGTTTGGAGAAGAAAAAGAAAAAATAATATTCATTTACTCTCTCCAACCAGGCTACTTAGAACTTGAACAGAAAGATAAGAAAGTAAAAAGAAGTAAAATTAAAAATAAAGGGGCGAAAAAGAGAGAATTCAAAAGACAAACGTCTTCTGCCTGTGAAAATCACCACAGGTCCATGGCAGAATGGCCAAGGCTAGAAAAAAAATGGTAAAGTTATTATTAAAACTATAACATCATTCTCTTCCCTCCTGACTAAGTTTCGAGAACAAAATTCAGTATACAGCAAATAGTAACAGTCATGCAACTTGAGACAAAAACATATGCAAATAATAAAACTAATTAATGACTGCTTACTCTGCTTTCCAAAACCCGACTGAATGGTCTTTTCAAAAATAGAAGGAAGAAGTGGAGTGGAATGAAACTTTATGCGATATACCACCTTCAATCAAATTTATTCAGGAAGACTTAAACTGTTCTACTAAATCAAAATGCCTGTTGTAAAATTTGGCAAATGATTTCCTAAGTTTATTATAGACAAAAACCTGCTTTAAAGGTTTGCTAGAAATAACAGAATTCCTATCATTAAAAACTTAAACCTGGTTGCATATTCTAGCAAATCAGATGAGTTGAGACAGGTATGCTCAATACGATGGGCTTGCAGAGACATCGCTATCAAGGCAAGGGCAATTTATTTTGGAATGGTCATACGTCATACTAATTAACGGCAATGCCGAACGCCGTAGTGTCATAATATTCGGTGCAGAAACGTGTATTGCATTTATTAGTTCAACACTTTATATTTTACCACCCTTCAACAGCCCAGACGGTACAGAACCTCTTCCGCCAGGCGATGGCTGAGATCGAGGAGAAGACCAAGGTTAACGGGAAAACGTGCATCCACTTCAAACCAAGAGCAGGGGAGGCTGGATTTGTGAAGTTCGTGACAGGTACTGGGTAAGCATCCATTATCATTAGGCAAAAATGTTTGTTTCCACTAACTACTCCTAAACAAAAACGGTAGGTAGGTAGTTTTTTTACAGTACAATCCAAAGCCATTATAAATGTGAGAACACTGCATTAAAAGTAAATACTAGCAACACGTATTCATATCAACTTATAAATGTAAACTTAAATAAGTAAGTTATGACGTGAAATATGCACCAATATACCGAAAATCATATTTTGCTCTAAATTCGTTGACGGACACAGACAAAAGTTTGGGGTCGGCACGAGCAATAGGGTCGGTCGGGTAAGTGGAAACAAACTACATGTACTTCTTTTACGACTTATCATTATCACTATCAATGAGTTCCTTACATACAAATGTCAGACAAAAAATGCTAAATACTAGGGGGCATTTTCAGTTGCCACACCCCAGTGGGCTACATCGGTCGTCAGTCGGACGTGACGATAGGTAACGGATGTGAGCGCAAGGGCACAGTAATGCATGAGCTGCTGCACGCGCTCGGCTTCTGGCACGAACAGAGCAGAACCGACCGCGACAACTACGTCACCATCCACTTTGACAACATCCAGAAAGGTTCGAGCATTATTATGTTTTACTACTATGGTTAAGAATGCATGAAACACAACCGAAACAATAAAGCCCTTAAGTTATGATGATTTTACATCTGGTAACCTACTTCATCTTGAACGTCAAGAGAACATACTACATACAGAAGAAATTCCTATATGTTCTTTTGTATACCCTTTTATCGGATCAAATACCAACAATGCATATTTTTCTACTTGCATTTACAGTTATGTATTTTCAAAATAGCCGTATAATAAACATGTATTTTGTTGACAGAGTGTTAAGATACTTTCATGTTCATTCCCTTTTCTTTCCATTTCTGTGTGTGCCCTTTCTTCCACATGCATATGTATTTATTTATGTTATATGTTTGAACGCTATGTGAACTCAATAACCAATATTATAATGATTTCAGGACACGAGGGCAACTTCAACAAGTACCCAGTGGGTTATATCGACATGCTTGGCCAGCCGTATGACTATGGAAGCATTATGCACTACAGCGCCTACGCCTTTGCTATTGACCACAACAAGATGACCATTGAGCCAAAGCAGCATGGAGTGACCATTGGTCAGCGTACTGCTCTTAGCGCCACCGACATTAAAGGTACATTAAACTAGCTAATGTGCTTGTTTTAACCACGCTAAAACTAATACAGTGATACCCGACGTTAATTTCATAAAAATCGTATTCATTTGGTTTTGTTTTTCAAAAAGCAATACACGTTTAACTGCATTTTTGTCAAATGTATTTTGGTTAAAATCTACCTGATGTTCCTTTGTACAGAGATTCAGCTCCTATATGATTGTATCGCTCCGGACAACTCCGGATCCGGAACCACTTCCGCTTTCGTCACGGCTCCCCAAGCCACAACCGCCGCCCCACCGGCAGGATGTAAGTTTGGTCAATGAAATCATGTTTGTAAATAATAAGTGCTCACCTTATTACTGACGAGATCCGTTTTGACTGTGTTGAAATTATATATATTTAGCGTTAAGTACATTAACGCTGAGGATTAGATTTACATAATTAACAAACAACTAAATATGCCTGTTTGTTAATGTTCGAAATTTGCACTCTTACCTGCATCGACTCACAACAATGCGCGTTTTCCAGCCGACTTCTGCAACTTCGACACTGGTCTATGTCACTGGACTAACTCGCACGCGGACACGTTAGACTGGACACGTCACAAGGGCTCCACACCAAGTGGCTCCACCGGACCCACCAACGACCACCTGAACAATCCTAACCGTACGGAAATTTTCAATTTACAATAAAACAATTTTTAGACAAACATCGCCATAAACTGTTAAGTAAACGAACAAATGTATAAATCCAATATAAATTGAAGAGATGTTCTCTAGAAAAAATATTGCAAACAAAGTACAAAATATATCTGTGCTATCCATGGCCACGCTATGTTGTGTTTTAGACTACTACATCTACCTTGAGGCTTCCGGCCACACCAACAAGGTGGCCAAGCTCGACTCCCAGCAATACCCGGGTGGCGACTACTGTATCGACTTCTACTACAGGTGCCGGACACACACGGTGTTGTCATAAGCAGTCATAAACAAAACGGTTTTATAGTGCATTTGTGAAAAACCCTAGTATTGATAATCTGACGTTCCTAAATTCCTAAATAGATATCCTTTGGCCACGATTCCTAACAAAACCCACTTTATATAATAAGGTTAAAGTAAACACTTTGTTTCCAACCGATATGAGTATATTTTGGCAATTTTGTTAATGTCCAGGCACCGTTGGGCAGACTATAACAAAAGTACTAATCCAAACGATATAGCAAGATAGTGTATCCGCGGTGTGTAATCTGCAGCATGTACGGCTCCGAGATGGGACAGCTAGTACTGAACGTCGTGGCCGGTTCCACGACCTACCACCTCAAGTCATGGAGCGGTAACCACGGTAGCGCCTGGTACCATCAGCGAATGAACGCCCATGTCCACACCACCGGAACATTCAAGGTAGGAACAGTGTTTGTATGTTTGATTTAACGTCATCTGTTAAACATTGTTTAGGTTATATTACGGCGTCCAGTCCACTTACCACCGTTCAAAAGTTGATCAAAACTAGCCTTTCTACTCCCAAAGCGACTGGCTGCTTTCTAACAAGAACGAAAGAAAACTAAATGAGGCGTATTTCTATGTCTTGAATCAATTGTCAAGGAGAACGTTTTCTGCTCCCGGTGAGTCTAGACCCCCTTACCCTCGGATAACGACTCCGGACCTCTACCAACTGAGCTAATCCGGGGCTTCAATTCTTTGAATGTTCACATGTTTGCGTGTCAAACACATCCTTACTCCTCGATATCGAGAGCGCTTTTTATGACAACAACTGGTAATGCATGGTTCCACATATTTTTAATATCCGCCCAAAAAATGCTGAAATCCATTGTTCATGTGATATGGTTTATCACAAAAGGAAGTACGCTTTCTATTGTATAAAACTAGGTCAGATTGTCACCTGACAATATATCCCTAATCCATTGGAATAAAATTGACCATGTTCTGTTGAAAATGATCATGATTGAAAGCTGTGAACTTGTCCATACCAACAATAGTGTTAAGCTTTTGTGTTTTTGAAGCTACATTGTATATACGTAAATGTATGTTTCTTTTTAAAGTAGGTATAAACTAAAGAGATGTTTAAAGAAAAACATTGTCAACAATTTAGAATCAAGTTTAAAGGGATGCTTGTCTGTATTATCAACATAAGTTCACATGCTTGATTTGACTTGAGTAAATACATTTTGTATAGAATTGGGTCCCCGTTAGATGTCTTTCTAACCATGACTGACCCGGTCAAGCGATTATTATGAACACAGAAAGCGCGTAGTGCTCCAGGTGTTTGTATGAATATATTTGCATGGCAAGCAGTTGATGTGTTATTTAAATATTAAATTGATAAATTGTATAAAGAACTTACAAAAACTATCGAATAATAAAACACAATTGTATACATTGTATACCATTTTTGTAAGGATATAGCAATCGAATCAACATTGAGATCATTACTTATTTCTAATAAACGGCAAGATAGGATAATATAGATAATATAATATAATATAGATGACCAATGTACATCTATTATTATAATCTCACGCCCTTACGCCAAAATTGAAATACTGGCAAGCTTTAGGTTGCGCTTTTGTAAAAAAATTATGGTGTGACGATTACTGAATATGGAAACGAATATAAGTAGGGATTTAATAAGACCATGCTACTGTGTTTCAGTTTGAGTTCGAAGGTCACACGTCGACCGGTATCCATGGTGATATGGCTCTTGATGACATCACAATTCACGCCGGAAACTGCTAGACGCACGTGTGAAAATGTATCTTATATTGTAATGTTTTCATTAAAAATGCCAAAATGCTTTCATTTTTCTTGTGATAAAACCACGACAAAGTGTGCACACGATTCCCGTGTAATCATGCGCAGCGATAAGTCGTACTTTAAGCATTACTCGTATGCTCGTGGTGTTTGTTTAATAAGGTGATGTTGATTTGTGATATATCTGGCCATATGACATTAAATATGCGCTTACACAATTTAATACCAAACACAGACATGCAGAGGACATAATATACTTTTATTTGTACGTCCATAGATTCCTGTTGACACTACCATTAAATATAATAATGATATACACTGACTGACAAAATCACACCCATGACGGAATACATACACAGTTGTTAGGGTGCAGATTTTAACAGCCTGCATTATGCACTATCAGTTTGTTTGCCCTTTACCGACCGACCCGAAAATATCCCGCCGACTCAAAAGATTTTATTGGAAATAAAGTATTGTTATTTTTTTTATTTGTAACGACCGTTCATCGTTTTACTTTTTATAGAATATCTACCGAGACAATTGCAGAAAGGTTGTAAGAAACTTGGAAATCAATGCTATTTCTAGACAGATATTGTGTTTACTAGTCAGTCTTGTCTTGGATTTATAAACTGTATTAGAGATTGACTTTTATGTCAGATCTTTAAATGGTGTGTTTACTAGTCAGTCTTGCCTTGGAGTTATAAACTATATCATAGATCGACATTTATGTCGGATCTTTTAATTACAAATCAAGTACAAGTGAACTTCTTGTTTGGATCGTTTTTTGGTGATATATATTAGGCTTTAGCACTTTAAATCTTTTTTCCATTTCCTGTCCCACTTTTTATGTAGATATAAACTGTTTTGATTTTAAGGCATTTTTGAGTTCTTTGGCTAAATTTAAAAATAATGTACTTGGTCTGGATTTCTAAATACTGTACTGATCAACAAAAAAAGTTATGTTCAACTTTTTTATAAATGAAAATGATTATTAAAAAATCAATTTTCATCAAGAACCACAGCAAACGTGACATACAAAGTCAAATAACTCTTCTTTTTTTTCCGCGCTCGCTACGCTCGCGCCTTTTGGGGGTCATTTCAGCATTTATTAACATAAACATTGATTGGGGGATATCGAAAACTAGGAAATCTAACAAGCAAACACACCAAATTCAACGTTTGCAAGAATGATTGTACATGTGCACGCAGCATACTGTCATTTTATCTTTTCTATGTAAATGAAATTGCCAAAAATGGTTGTTTTGTTATTAAACGGTACGCAGTACGCGAGGCCAAAACATGGCGATACGCAGTACGCAAGGCCGAAACAGGGCGGCACGCAGTACGCAAGGGGGTGTCACCCTCATGGTAATAGATTGTGGTGCATGTATGATCTTTATCAGGTTTAGGATTCCAGATCAACTATATTGTAAAAAAGTCATAAAAACAACAACTTTTTGTTTAAAACACGTTTTTGCAAAAACAAATATATGCCCCCTCCCCTTTACACAGACTTGGGACTGTCTTGCACTCTCTTTTCATGTGAATGTTAGTGTTTTTGTTAAAAGAGGATAGATGTAAATGTGATCCAAGAACCAAACATGCAACAAAATACATATGTTTAGTAAGCTTTCTACATATACACACCAAATATTTAGATCTACAAGCATGCAAGAAGCTAGCACATTGTGGGGTTGAGGCGTTCGAAGACAACATGTGTACCAGTGTGAACGTGAAAAAATGCATAAGCTATATAGTGAACGAAAACATAAAATATGCTACCCAGTACAACATATAAAAATACAAGATTTATACATTTTTACCATGCTATGTACATTCTATGTATTAACTGGTTAAAGTAACATATTGAAATAACGGAATATTAAATAAATAAATAAATAAATATAATTTATATAAATTATATTACATACATGTACAAACAAGTTGTTTTGCCGGATCTACCTTTTAATAGGGGATATTGCTTGAAAAAAATATAACATTTTTCCTACCGACCGACCCAACCCAAAAAATTAGGGTCGGTAAAGGGCAAACAAAGTATTTTTTAATTTAGGCCTCAAATGTTATTCAGAATGATTGTATTTGCCAAAACGTTCAATAACTTCAACACTAACTTTACACGATTTACAATTCATAATTTTTACGTAAAATAATGACAATAGTCTACAGGTGATCATTAAAATATTCACTTATTTAAACAATTAAAAAAAAAACAAAGGGCACAAACTTTGTTTGCATAAAATGATATATAAAAAGACCAAATAACTCAATTATTTGCATACAAACCAGTGTTGATTAACTTTGACGCTAATTTGGCTTACCGCTAACAGATTGTTGCACTTTGGTATCAAGATTTTGTGTAGTGAAGGCCACACGTCGACCTTAAAGGTGCAACATAGCTTTGTGTCTCTGTTAGGAGGAATGTGCAGTCAGTTTATGAATGATGCTTTATATCTTTTATAACATTCGTTATGATATTAAAATAAGATGGTAGTTTTGTATGGTAAAATAACTACACTTCATGAGTTAAAAACGTTATGGATCAATAACAGGAATTTGCGCTGGATATAACTTGTTTTTAGTGTTAATATAACTTTTAACTTTGCATTGCGTACATATACAATGACGGCAGATCATCCTCTAGAGATGAATGAGGTCGACCAAAACAGAGACGTCGCCCTCAAGCGCGTACAATCGGACGCTGAGCAAAGCTTTTACTCCGCGACAGAAGTCAGAGGTTGGTGGCTCCGTAATGCCATGTGTTTGTAAGGAAAGGTTTGTCAAATTATTGTGTCAGTCCATAAAAAAAATATTTCGGTAAAAAAAAGTGTTAGATATACGTCGGTCGGGCTATAAAAGTATAGTCTATTAAATGTAAACGGGTGTATCATTTCTTTTAAAGATAAATTGACCCAGACTACAATTCAGCGAGTTGAGCAGATGCGTTTAAACCCTACTTGTTAAACATGTGCCATCTAAGTGGGCTAAACAGTGAAAATAGTTTATACGCATTAAACAGCCTAATTTGAGGGACGTAGGTTCGAATACTGAAATGTTGTTCATTTTAATTTCTGTTTGATATGTTTGATATGTTAACAATGTGTTAGTTTGTATGCTGGGCCATGTACATGTATAATTTATGCATACCTGTGGAACCAACGCTTGTGTGATAAAAAAATTATGTTCATAATGCGTGAGTGTGCATGTTGGGATCTGTGTATGTATAATTTACGCAATTATAAATTAATACTTCGCAGTATGTTACACAATGAGCTTAGTACATGTAAACAGACAACAACTTGTCAAACCAGTTATGCTACAGAAACTCTTTTTTAAAACAGTTCTTTTCTGGTATCCCAAACAGTTGTCGGAATAGCATGCGGCAATGCATTCCATTAGGCTATCAGGTATTTGCGATGACTATGTAGTTGAATACACGAAGGCGTCAATGTTATATTAACGTCACATAAGTCCACATGTATAAGCCCGCTACTCCTATTTCATGTACATACTAGCGTGTTATTGTTATTGATTACTGATCAGATTATTCCGACATAGTTATTACTAGTATAATTTTGCATAACAAAACAGTGGTGTCACGTTGAATGCAACTGTAGAGACTGTTGTCGGTGTTAAAACAGCCAGAGACGAACGTGATGTTACACGAATGTTTTTTCATCCCATTCCTATTTCATTCAGATTGCATTCGAATTATATATTTCATCTTGGCATATATTTGTTATGGCTAGCCACTCTTGTTGGAGCGTTTGTTGGATTGTACTAACTCAAAGTGCAGTCACACTACAGCGTGTGACATCATCAAGTGTATGTGTATACGTTGATATACGTTTTGGGTACGTTAGGCATACGACATACGTCGATGTACGTTGTGTAATACGCAGAAGCCAAATTATTTTTTCGACATGTTCTAAATTTATCAGCGTATGCGAACGTATAGAATATACGTTATTCATACGCTTACTATACGCTCTACATACGCTGGATACGCTATTCATACGTTTAATACGCTAAAGGTACGTCACTCATACGTTATATGAACGCTGTTAATTCGCTGTTCATACGTTTGCATATGGCTGTCGTCGATACATCGGGTTTAAACACTCGAAAGTTTTGCGTATAAGATTTTTTTCTAAATGTTATAGGCTTTCTGAAATTTGCATACGCAATATATATACTTGTTACTGATATGTGGTGTTTATTTAAATGATATGCGGAGGAATCGATGGTGACGAAACGTTACTAGTATCTGGTCAAGTTCTAAAGCTGTATAGGTTTTCCTACACATTTTTGTATATTTGCGGTAATATATTCCAACAATACCCCAATAAAAGCTATAACCACCATCACATATATTAGCACGCATGTCTATTTCAGTATAACTAACATTAAAAAGACAAAAACACATAAAACCATAACACTATCATTTTCCGTCAACAACGCAAACCCCTGATCAGAATTAAGATGTTTTTGGTATAAAAATATCTAATATATGTAATTTATTTAAAATTAATTATATTAACATTATATCAATCTTTCTGAACGAACTCTAGCAACAGATGTACCCTAAAAAGCTCATCGAGTCGTGTTTTCATTTGTGTATGGTTTAAAAGTAATTAAACACTTGAATGAATTTATTTAAGTACAATGTACTTTAAGTGTAAGTGTACAGCAACCACTTTAAGGGAGCACTTCCCAGTACAAAGTATCATTCATTGAAATGCTAGTATGAACTGAATTAATGTCTCTATGCACAAACACTAAGTTTAACTTTGCAGGGAGGCGAGGGTTGATGAACGACACTAACCATTAATCTTATTGATGTTCAACGAACCCTTATTATGTTGATCAATGTATTCAACTAACACACTCGGGTTAACATGCGTTAAATTATGTTATGAACATATTGTACATTATGGCCTTTATGATATGTACGTATACATGTAAAATGTTGTTTTATGTAACTGTACATGTTAAAGGTTTTTTATATTTAAGTGACCCAATGCAGAAACTGTTAAGTCGATGTTTATTTTTCATGAGTGCCTTAATGATACAGAAATGAACTCTTAAACTTGAATGCACCTATGTCAAAAACAGGTTAAATTGATCCTAGGGACTAAAATGTCATTACATTAAAGATTCTAATCTAACAATTTTATTATCATATTAATCTACTTTTATTTTATAAGGGCCAACATAAAAATATTGTAAACACAGTGGCGGCTGCAAGTTTTTAGGAAAGAGGAGGCACACACTATTGTCACCATTACAGTAAAACCTTTTATTGATATGCAAAAAAAATAATTTATCATGAGTGAATCATAATAAAATATATATTCTAGGTCCGCCATGTTCATTCAGGCGTATTTTTCACAGCATAGTCCTAAAATACTTATTCAAAACATATTGATTGATGGACGAGTAAAATCACCAATGATGTCTTTGGTGTGTCATGCTCGCCTTTGAAGGCACCACGGAGCCTATACCACGTGACTTTTGTGATCTGTGTAGAACGACAATTGTAATCAGCATCTCTTGTCAGGTACAACTTACGCTTAAGTTTTAATCCGCGAAATTTTGTTTTCCTAAACAAAATAATTTAAGTCGAATTATTTTGTTTTCTTTTCTCACAAATAGACCAAAAATAGAATGTGTTTAAATTATATGGTAAATTTGATTAAAATCCAATAATTGATAAACAACGCAAAAGATCAAGTAAATAAGTGTATATTACGCTTTGTGGAAAAACTATTCATGATCCTAGGGGACCAGAAAAATGTTACTACACACTGAATAAAAAGACACGTTTGAACGTCTCGCCTGTTGAGGGGGACGCGCGCCGGTCGCACCTCCTCCTTCGCCGTCCCTGCATCACTGCGTTATTGGTTTTAATGTCCGAATTCACAAAAGATGAAAAGGCAGTAAATGCAAGTTGAATAGTAAACTGTTCACTGAATGAAAGCATGTCACACTAACTGCTTTTTATGTTCATCAACTTCATTATATTTTTATTCAATGTAAAAGTGCAGTTGTGTGTGACTATTAGATCGGAAAGCAACACTACATGTAGATGAACATATTTAGAAGTCTTGGATATCAGAAAGAACGCACTTCAGATATGGTATGTTGACATCTTTTTTTTGTGGCAACTGCATGCATGATTCGTGTTCTATATATTTATTATATTGTGAAATCAACATTTTAAATTTGAACAAGGAAACGTGAATACTGTGATTTCAAATGTCTAGAGGGAATGCATTTTGTTTCAAATTTCAAACTGCGTTTGGTATTTCACTTATCTATAACAACAATGTTCACTTTTTCTCAACAAAATATAATACCAGGGAATTTAACCTTAGTTTTATAAAAAAAATTGTTTTCTATGTGTGAAGAATAAAACAACCGACACTTTAGCAATGTTGACATTGTTTCTGTAAATATATTTAACGTATATTTAAATATTCACATATTATTGCATGTAAATCATTTGCAATATTTATAACTACCAAAATAAATAAATTACCCATACATCATAAAACAAAAAAAATATGTTAATATCACATGGTTTAGGACCCTGATAACAAATCTCATTAGATGCATACACATTAGTTTATATAAAAATATAACATCAAACTAACTTAATATACAGTACCCGTCAAAAATAAGTATACACTGTGAATTTTTGCATTCATTTGAACATAAATGCAATTTAAAAATAGTACACAATACAAGGAGGTTGTAAAATGTTGAATTTTATTGTTTTCTTACATTTTATAATAAAATTAACGTGAATTTGCAGAAAGCAATACTTAATTACACATTAAACATGATTTTTCACTAACAACACATTTCACAAGACTATCACCTAAAAATGACAGGTTAAGTTCAATATCTGGTATAGCCTCCTCGAGCAGCAATAACTGCCTGAATCCTGTCGGGCATACTTCTAATGAGTCTCTGACACTTCACAACAGGAATGTTCGCCCAGGCTGTCTCAAGATTAGCAGCAAGCTCACGCAAGTTACGGGAACGAAATCGCCGAACAGATGTCTTAAGTTCCTTCCACAAGTTCTCAATTGGGTTCAGGTCAGGACTCTGGGGTGGCCAGTTTTGTAGACATCGGACATTGTTCTCATCCTTCCATGTACTGACGATACCAGCACGGTGACATGGGGCCCCATCATCCATGAAAAAGTAATGGTTTCCATATCCAAGAAGATGTGCTGATGGAACCATTGAGTCCTCCAATATCTGGATGTACCCTCTAGCGTTCAGGTTGCCAGTCAACGGGGTGAGAAAACCTGTTCCCCTGTACGACATTGCTCCCCAGACAGTTACTCCACCGCCTCCAAACTTTACAGTTGGTACAATGCAGTCAGGTCTCAGTTGTTCGTTGACCCTTCGTCTAACAAAGACATTGCCATCATTCTGGAAAAGGGTGAATCTTGATTCATCAGTCCAAAGAACAGTGCTCCAATCTATCCATGTCCAGTTAGCATGTTCTTGGGCAAATGCTAGGCGTTTGGCACGATGTACTGGTGTTAGAAGGGGTTTCTTCACAGCTCTTCGCCCATGCAGGCCAGCTTCTTGGAGTCGCCTTTTCACTGTTGAATCGCTGGAAAGGACCCCATGCTCTCCCCAAGAGGCACGCAAGGCTGGGATAGTTTCTCTACGATTCTGAAGGCTGAGTCTAACAAGAACTCTATCATCCCTCACTGTAGACAGCTTCGGCCGGCCAACTCTCTGCCTATCTGCATGGGACTGGGTCTCGTCATGGCGCTGGACAGTCTTGTACACAGTCCTCCTGCAAAGAGAAAACATCGTAAGAATAGCTAAGTGCAGTTAAATGGGTCATAAAAGGCTAAAGCTACCTTATAACAACCTTAGCTGCA
>Ga0224511_10000062_pt1 | contig 33230 bp, 14 predicted proteins | sample SF_May12_sed_USG_2_FD_169988 | JGI IMG/M metagenome (GOLD analysis project Ga0224511, IMG submission 169988) | Sediment microbial communities from San Francisco Bay, California, United States - SF_May12_sed_USGS_8_1 | ecosystem: Environmental > Aquatic > Marine > Sediment | place: USA...
TCACGCTCGCATCCGCAACCATAAACATTTAGAAATGCAATCATGTTTAGATTGCAGCAAGCTTGCGCAAACTTGTGGCAAACTTGTGACAAGCATGCCGCGAACTAGCATTTTGGTTTGGGTTGTACTAAACATGTATTTTGACTCATAACGGAGGAATTTTTGAGAAATCCAGTCTAGCCTTTTAGTAAAATTTCTATATTACTATGTATAACACTTGAACCCCCGGGTCAAGGTCATCTGTGACCCTTGTGACATAATATTTATAATCCTTAAGGAGAACCATACTGCAATGTTATATACCAAGAATCAGGTTTTTTTGGCATTCTACTTTCAAAGCAACAAATATTTTACTTTTATAGATCCGAAGATCTTATATGAATGGCGGCCATTTTGAAATCCAAGATGGCCGCACCATGCTTTAAATATTTTTTTCACACAACTTAATCAAGTTATCTTTCTACATCTTAAAAAACTTTGATTTATGTTAATATAATTAAAACTTATATTTTTTTCCTAAGGATGAATGCTCTAGGTGTTAGTAACTAATATCGACGGCGGCCATATTGATTTGACATTTTGAAGGTCAAGGACTCAAAGTACAGCCGTGGTAGAGCAAAAAAATAGAATCAGCATACCTCAAATATGTAAAAATGCATGACTACCTGCTTGTACTAAAAAATGCCGTTAGACTCATAACGGAGGGCCTTTTGAGAAAATCAGTCTAGTCTATTACTTGACTTGCCAAGGAATTAGTGTGTAGTACTCTTTTGACTAATACTGTTGGACATAAAGCATGGTTACATGTAGGGGCTTTGGTCTTTTGAGTTATTCTTATTAAATGCTTGTGGATAAAAAAATCATTTCTACTTCGTATACTCGTATGTTAAAAGTTATCAATCGCATATTTGAAGAGTTAAAAAAAAATCAAGTACATGTATTGTATTATGTAAAGCTTATTGTAACAATTTTCAATACCATGTGTTTAAATTTCAGATTCTTTGTTTTGGTGACCGTCTACCTAATTAGTGGCGTACTGTTTATGAAGTACAAAAGGAATGAATCTGGAATAGGACTTTTACCCAACAGAAACTTCTGGGTAGATCTACCTGCGTTAATAAAGGTAAGGAGCGATTGACTTTTGCCAGTCGACTTCCTTCAACGAATGACAAATTTGTATGTTAATGAAAACTGGTTTGTCTAGCGTTGTCTCCCTTCAACCTTTTCAAAGAAGTTTGATTGCGTTCAACGGACATTTCTTTTTCAGTATGTTTTACTGAACTTTTTGTTTAGAATAACAATGTTTTGATTTTCTTACAATACAAAGGTGCTGTCTTAGATTGGATTAGAAATCCAGTTTAACTTTCAAGTTTCTTGGGCAATATTTAAAACGAAAAAACAACGCAACTAGTCATTGATCTGGAAACCAACATTGGTTCATGCTCAATAAAAGTAAACACAATAACATATACGTACAAGGCCCTTTTTAAACTGGATATTTAAATTTCTCATGTTTGATATGATTGTTGTATGGCTAACTTAATCTGGTATTTGAATGAGATAAACTTTCAACATTTCGTTTTAGAAAGCATATTCATGGAGTGGATCATGGTAATTAAGTTATTAATAAAAAATGCAACAAATTATTATTCATGATAATTTAAAGAACTCTATGTTTCAGGATGGATGGACCTTCACGCTGTTGATTTTATGTCGTCGGCGATATGGCTATGTGTCAGCTAAATGAAACGTTTATTATGACATGTGTTGTTAATGTTATTGTTTACCATGCCGTATTGTTACATTGTATGTGTTAGTGAATAAAACCTTCCGGGGATGTTAATGTTTGGTAAAGTTATATATATGTAGGTGAAAACAATGCAAATACGTTGAAAAACAAAGATTTAAGATACATAAAATAGTAAAGCACAACACGTGGCAAAACAATAGTAAAACGAAATGCACGCAAGTTCAAATATGATTCCTGTCACACTGATATAGCCAATGACACAATTCACAGTACCGCCCTTCCTCCGTTTTTACTTTATATGTGTTCGTGTAATAAAGTTTATTACAAACAAGGTATGCTTTATGGTCTATTGGAATAAAACTTGACAATGTATCGTCATAGATGTTTAAAGATGCTATGCCTGTATCTTTTAGGTCACAATTGTTTACATCTTACATTTTAACCATATTTAAGCAGCGAAACCTACTCCCGTAAATATGAGTAACTGCCAAATATAGTTATTCATGCATGTACAAATATTACAGAAAAAGTATTTTTGTTGAAAATGTCTGGCCCGCAAATTTGGCTTTGTTTATTTACGTTTCGACCCATTGCGAACTACAATCAATACCCTCAGTCGACTCGGTGGTGCAGTGGTAACGCATCCGCTTTGGGTGCAAGAGGTCCCGGGTTCAATTCCCGGCTCCGGCAAGGGTTTTTATGTTTGGCTTTTGTTTTGTTGCTGTTGTGTTTTTAATTTTTTTGTCCAAAACACATTATTTATTACAAAAGTTTTCTTTTTTTGGCAATGTTAATTTATTTAGTATACTTAACATATTGCAAGATTTGTGACCGATTATAAGGGTTTAAAGATAAAGACCTAACATCTTTAAGATTGACAGTCGGGGAACTTTCCATTGTGCGTTATGTAAATGCTGTTTTTCTTAATCGCAATTCCTGCTTTTGTAATTGAGGATTATACGGTGCAAGAAAACATTGATGTTTTAAAAGGCTCTCGTGTTGTACAAAGCACAAACACACCTATGTTTGTAACTAGCCAGCGAAAAGAACAATATATATTATTATTATTACAAATAGCAAAACATAAAGTATTTTAAACAAACGGTCCACCCTATTGACGTGTGTTTCCGTGGTTGCAATATTTATCAAAACACCGACACTTTCAATCTCAAGAGTTTGATTAATTACTATAATAGCGCAATAACATTTTATGATCCGAAAATTCTTTTCCCAATTTTTTCTCTCTGAAAAATAAGAGCAAAAATAATTTGATTTACGAGTCTGTCTAGAATACAATTATTCAAAACAATGTTTAGAAATACACACATTTTTCATGCCATAGTGTTAATGATGCAATTAAAATGCAATTAAAATGCAATCAGGCAACGGCTGACTATAGACTATCAAGAGTTTTAAATGTTTTATTCTATTAAAATGGAGCAATATAATAATTTGTGAAAATGTTGTTTTCTGTTTCAAATACATTATTCCATCTGTAAGTAATCAAAACAACTTTTGTGAACATAACCAAGGGAATACTGCAATTAAGATGTCAGCAAATCAGATAAAATTATACAAATTCAATATATACTGACGCAAAGATGAACGAATGCACTTTTAAATGCACATAGTTTTAAACTAACAATGTTTTGAAATATTTGTTCATGTCATGGGTAATAGTAAGGTGTGTTTTGCTTTGTAAATGTAACGACATATTTGACACACTGCTATCTACATTCAAATGTATTAAAGTAACATCACGTTGAAATGCACTTTTTTACACGTGAATCTCGTAATTGATCACGTAACACTTAAATCCGACTCGAATTTTTTTTTTATATCTTATATAACAAAACAAAAAATACAAAACTTTTAAAATTTATACGTTTAGACTTTAGACCTAGGCTTTGTTGAAAATGGACTAATCAATGCGACTTCGATACTCGCGTCTAACGTTGGCGTCCCTGAAGTCGTTAAGCATTTGTTTTATCACAGGGACACAACTTGGATTCGGTAATAACAGTGCAATGACTTTTTCATATTTAGGACCTACTGCACTACGGCTAAACAAGCGTTGACGTAGTACGTCAAGGTCAGTGTTTGACGTTAACGGGTGATCGCCAATGGTTGCAGTTGCAACGTTTTATAAAAACATGGAAACATTTATGCACATTAGAGCTTCTGCAAAATAGTTAATTTACTTCTACGACGTAACGCTCCTAAAAGCGTTTATATCGACCGGAATAACATAATTGTTATATGTACATGTATACAATTCAAACCAGTTTTCCTTTGGCTTGTCTGATGTGGCAATTCACCATTACAACAAACGATTTAAAACTAGTAATAAGTTTTTTTGGTTATGCTGCTTTTCGATAGATAAATGTTACAAAAATACTACTTAATCATTAATTAAAACAATGTCTACTGCTATATTGAAATTTTTGTTCGTCTTTCTAGAAAGTCCACAGCTGACCTACAAACATGGGTACATATTAAAAACCTGAAAACATAAATCTTGTATCCATGTTATAATAAATAAAATGCCGATTCAAAAAGATAGATGGTATTTATTATACCCAAGGGGAAGCATGAGTGTTCTTGTTTATCAATATGTTGGCTTCAAACCACGAACTAACTGTGCTTTACCTACTTTACAACATACAGTGTCCATGGCCTCATTTAATCAAATGGCTTATAAATATTTTTTACTTTAAATTGTTTTGTAAAAATACTTGTTTTCTCGGTGAATGTTTGTGTTTAAACCTTACGTTTACAAGTAACACTATAAATTTAGCATGTGCATAAGAATCATTTTTTAAAGAAATAGTCCCAATCTTTTAAATCGATTTTTAATTTATTACAGAATGCTATTGATGACATATGAATTTAAACACAAACACTCCGTGGAATGTTACCAACGGGTAAACAACATTTAAGTACAAACTTATCTCGTTAACTGACAACATTAAAACATTCATCATACAGTTTATTTAAACGGCAATCCGTTACATACAACATATGTTCCAGGTATTTGAAAAAAAATCTAACGTAAAATCCTGATAATTTAAAAAGCAAAAAACTTCGTAATGTTTAGATATTTTACTATAATATGAACAGTAATTTCAGTAAATATATTAAGTAAATATGTAGTGCAGATTGGTTATTTTACTTTTTAGTTAAAATGGTTGCACAAAGTCTGCCTTAAAATTTGATAATTACATACATGAAATGCTTAATTCATACGCGATGTGACGCGAAGCCATTGTCTTAGAAACAAACAGTCTAAACGAGAGGTCAAGCAAAACAGAACATCTGAACGGTAGGTGTAGGCATAAATCGTTTAACAAGGCACTTAAGAGAATTGCATTAATGATGTTATGTTTGTATCTTGAAACCCTTATAATCGGTCATAATTTTTGCACTATTTCAAATATTCTACCACTGCAAAATGTCATAAAAATAATGTTTTTGAACCATATAGATAAAACCACTACAGCAATAAAACAAACAACCGAACATACAAAATACCTGTCAGATCCGGGATTCGAATCGGGGGATCGTACGCTTAAAATATTTCGAATCAGACATTGTTCCCAATAACAATAACTAAAATGTACAACAAAATATGTTTACGTAAATCATGGAGATCAATATTATTAAGTTGAAATGTTTAACTTTTTTATCCTTCCATCAATCAAGCCGAGTGATTTTAGATTTTCTCAGCCTCGCAGGATAAACTTGAGCTATATTCAACACTAACTTAGTGTTCTCTATATTTCACAACATCGTGTGCTACATTTAAACACATTTCTGACATGCCCTGATAATGCATAATATAGTTTTGTCTTTACGCCAACTAATCGGTTACCGCCCCAGTAGTTCCCTTTGATTAAAAAGACAGCACTGTCAGTGTATAAGTGTTTCTCCATTAAAACCTTATTGTTCCTGAAGCTGGTGCACGTGAAAAAGAACAATGGCAAGTTCGAAATATCATATTATTTATTGTACCCTCATCGTCGATGAGATCAAGAAAATAAATGGCAGCTGTCCTTTATTAAGGAAATATGTTTAGTGTTTAATGGTCTGTTTTAGTTTTCAAGGATACTTGATGATATCGCTGACTTTGTCGTATAGTTTGGAACGAGCTTGTTTCTTAAATAAACAATGATTTTACGTTTTTCACAGCACGGTTATTAAATACAAAACTTAACATCCTTGCCGCTGGGCATTTTGTCTTTATGATAATTATAAGTAAAACATTACATTAAACTTCTATTTTTTTTGAATTTATAAATAATAACATTATGTAACTAAAATCAAAACCCCGGAGACATTTAACGACTTAAAGGGCATTTAGTATTGCCCTTCTATATGCTAAGCATAATATCTTTACTTCTGAAGTATTAATCATACCTTCACAAAAGTTTACAAACCCAGAATTAAGCATGCCTGTGTTCATTTTTGTTTTATCTTAGACTTAATAAGTATACATTAGGAACATCAATATATTGTAATACCTACAATGCTCCTCGATTTATACCTTTTTATTTATGAAAAACTTGCACGTGAGATTTAGCTCGAAATGAAGTGGAATTAAAACAATTATGTATGAGTATAAATAGTTTGTTTGAACTCTTCAATTAATAGTGGTTGTCCCACACACATATCGCATGTGTTGAAGCGGTCAGTCGCTGGTGGAGAAAAGAGGCTAGTACTGGTGAACGCAGGGACGCTGGTAAGTGAACTGGCCGCCGTTTAGACACTAGTGCTATAGATGATTGTTGCGAACGTACCCAACATTTCAACAGAGTGATGCTGTAAATTGTACTATTTCAGTAACATTTTATGATACATGTAATATAAATTGAAGAGATGTTCAAAGAAAGAATGTTGTAAACAATGCAGATATGTCAAGTTTAAGGGCAACATAACAAAATGACCCGTACAAAAACCAACACACAGAACAACACGAAAACACGTAGAACACAATTAAACAGAAAACCTTTTTTGTGTTTTCCTATTTTTGTTTTGTTTTTATTTTCTTTTTATTTGTAATTTCTTAAATGATTTCTCCAAGAAATGTTAAGTTACCGCCTTGGTACGGTCAATGACTTTCATTTGGGGTTTAAACCAGTTTTAAGCTATAGCAAACTTCATATTTTGTCAAAATTTTTTGGAGAAGAAAAAGAAAGAAAAAATATGCATTTACTCTCTCCAACCAGGCCGAGACTTGCATTTCGTAACGAAAAATAAATATAAGAATAAAATATCTACACACGTCCGCCTTTCCATTTAATTAATTTTACAACGTTTTACATGGATCGCCTATGTTCTTACTGTCAGACTAAGGCGTTTTTCTATTAAAATATTTTTGTGTGTTTCGTGGTCGGACATTGGAGATGGATATGAGAACTAAGAAGCTTGTACTTTCACAAGCTTCAGACAAAATGTGTAAGTGATCCTTGTTTACAACAGTGGGTAAAAGAAAATCAATGCCTTTGAAGTATTCAAATATAATGGTATCTGACCATCGTGAATATAAACGAGGCAACAGGACATTCATTTGGCATGAGCTGTTGACTGGAAGCATAATCTTGATGATTCAGTCATTTATAAAATGCCTTTAGACTAAACATAAGTTCCATAGCATCACCTTTATCAACTTTATATCGGGTGCAGCTTATCTATGGGCGATATATGCTCTTGAATCGTGCCATGAAATATAGTTATTGACTATAATTTAGAGGAGTTTGACATAAAAAAATTGCCGGAAAGACTATGATAAACACATGCAATTTATCAACGTCTAGATTAAAAACATGATTAAAGATCTGATCTCAAATATTTATTACTTTGTTTAAATATTTACAATATCAAGGCGTCCTTGTGATAATACTACTAGATTTTAAATACACTGGTCAAAACAATAAGGGATTAGAAGCGTAAATTTCCAAATTTCATTCTGTAACGTGCAACTGTGGGCCAATTAAAATAGTTAGTCCTAAACTGGGCCATTTCGTGTCAGACAGATAAGTAAATCTTTGTTTTAAAAGTGGACATTTTACATGAAAGAGCATAAGTCGTAAGTGATATAAATGACCATAAACCAATGTTTATTAGTACCCTTGCGATGGCATACACAACCATGTTTGACATAACACAATGCCGCGGAAAAAGCTATAATAGAACATGCTTTTCAAGAATTGTACCACTGGAGAAGTTTGCGTCTTTAGTATATTCCAACAGTATCAAGTATTTATATGCTATTGGTGATTTTACCAGGATGCTATTGTCGTATGCTGTTTGTACAACAGATGTGTTTCACTAACTATTTGTTTGAGTGAATGTCGTACAGTGTACCTATAAGACATTCCGATTAAAAAAGGATCTTCCAATTGATCCCAATTCACCGAAATGTCTTTAATAAAACACAATGTGTTTTTATTATAGACATTTGCAAAATTATGCAAAATTAACATAAATTATAATATAAATTGAAGAGATGTTCAAACAAAGAATGTTGCAAACAATGTAGATATGTCATGTTTAAGGGCACCATGACAAAATGGCCCGTACAAAAACTAGCACAAGGGACGACACAAAAACTCTTACATCATGACGCAACAGACATTTAGAAAACATATATTTTTGTGTTTTTCGGATTTTTCTGTTTTTGTTTTCTTTTTATTGATAATTTCTTAAAGGAATTGTCATTGTCATGTTAATTTTGCACTTTATTAGGCACCACTTCTGTTATGTTGTAGGAGTGTTCAGCGAGGTCTTAATTTTCTTGAGCAGTGTAAATAAATTCAAGCGCATAGGATTTAAACTGTTAAAACGTGTCTGGAATAATATCTCCAATCATTCCTTCCATGAGCGTTGGCGATTCAACGTTGCTCTCTGGCTTTGAGTTGTAGAAAATGTTTCTCCCGGGCTTTGTTGTGTTGGCTTACTTGGCTTTGTGTAACTCCCACCCGTCTGAACCTCAGTCCTGGGTATCTACTGTTGTGGAGTTACTGGAAAAGATGGTCAGGACAGAAGCACTCGTACGCGATGTGCAGGAGGAAATGGCTCGTATGAAAAAAGACATGGATTCAGAAATACAAAAGACAAAAAGCGATATGCAGAATAATCTAAATGCCACTTTTCGAAATGAACTGCTAACACTGACTCAAACTGAAAAGATGGTCAGGACAGAAGCCCTCGTGCGCGCTGTGCAAGAGGAAATGACGCGTATGAAGAAAGACATGGATTTAGAGCTACAAAAGACAAAAGGCGATATACAGAGTAGTTTGAATTCTACTTTTCGAAATGAACTGCTGACACTGACTCAAACCGTAAACAATCTACGAGCAACTTCTAGAGGCAAACAGAACGGTAATTTTATCAATTTAGTAATGCTTTAGTATTGTTTATAATATGGTAACTAAGGTTCATACACTATGAAGTTGATATTGTTGTTGTACCAGTTTAGAAAACTCTCTTTTTCCTTACATGAACCAATATTTACTTGTATATAGTGAAAACTCTAAGTATGAATATGCAGGACAGATCGATGCAAGCAAAACCGTTTTAAATTTACAAAAAAAAACGATATAACGGTATTACATGTTCAAACAAAACTAATCCATTTACGCGTCTCTGTCAAATGGATGTGTAGAATATATTATTTTGTCTTTCAGACGCTGTCGCGTTCCACGCGCACACATTTGCAGACAACAACGCTCAGGCTGGTGGCAATATAAAATTTAAAACCGAACTGTTCAACGAGGGGAATGGATACAACCTCGACAATGGCGTCTTTACCGCTGCCGTCAGCGGCGTGTATATCTTCACAGCGCATTTCTGCATCTTGAAGGGTAGTGATCTGAGATACAGCTTCGTTAAAGACGATGAGACTATTATTACTGGTAACATGTACGAGGCTGACGGCTACACCTGTGCAACCGCTAGTGCTGTAATCCTGCTACTGAGTAACGAAACGTTGGCCATACGATGTAGGACAGGCGCATGCGGGGACGATTTAATAGAGGACTCTAATGACAGAAACGCATTCTCCGGAGCTCTTATAAACATGATTCATTAGTAATACATACCATTTTACGGCGCGTACATACGACAACTAAGTTGAAAATTACACTTGAATATGATTGTAAATAGCGAATATTAAGATTTAAAATTTACCACATCACATGCACATGTTATTTCTTATATAAAAATGTACAATTTATTTTTCTCTGATTGAAGATTGTCTGACACTCCTTGTTGTTATTAATGACATATTATGAACATTTGAACACAAATTAGCGCTAAGTCCTTTAAATACTGTTCATTATTGCAAAATGATATCCTGGCACATAATAGGAATTTGGGCTTTGTAAGGTTGTGCAATAGTTGGTTCGAAATATTTGATACATGGTATTAGTCAGTGTGTTACGTGCTGTTCTATGTGTTTGCTGTTGTAAGGGCCATTTTGTAATGGTGCTATGCAACATTGTTTCTTTTAATATCTCTACAATTTATATTATGATTAGGAGTGTTCTTTAGAATGTATAGTAAGTATATAATGTTGATTTTTTAAATTGATGACAGAATGCGGTTTTAGTTACAAATACCATTTTATAATTTCAAGTTAGATGCATAGTTTTATATAATAACATTATAAATAAAGCTTAAAACTTACATGAACGGTTAGTTTTGTTAAGCGAAGTAAAACGTAAGTCATCTGGAAGCTTATCATGAATGTAGAAAATAACAGCCTCAGTTTATTTAAAGTTCTTCATCAATGGTTATGCAATATGCCAAATCCCTGGCGGCGCTCTTTCCAAATTAACATACACTCATTGATCCAAGAGGAAATACATTGTATATAACTTCACAATAATGTAGTACGGGGTGACATTTAAATGCCGTCGCACAAGCACTATGCATTAGTTGTAGTAAATCAAATGCGTCTGAAACAAAGCCTGCATTGGGGAAAAAGCAGCCTCAGTTTAAAACCAAAGTCATATTTGAACGACATAACAACCATAACCATATGCAATTCTTCAATGTGCACGACCAAAACAAGTCTTGTCACGTGACACATGTGTTGGAATATGTTATATTCTACATGTAGGTATATTTCACCGTGATCATGCAATAAACATTGTAAGGCACGTACCCAAACATAGTCTATCGGGTCTACTAGGCTAAACTTTGGAATAAGGATTCGCTTCGATTTGAAGTTTAAATAGAAAACTATGGCAGTACCAAAAACAGTGTCAAAGTACATGTATATTTATACTGGTCGGAAGTACACACGCGTACAATTTTGCTTGAAATACAAATCTTTGGTCAAACATTAAACTAACTAGTAACTTTTCTGAGGTCGCGAATGAGGTAGTAATCTCTTCATGGACAACCTGTTTTGTGACAAACTGGCAAACCGCCGCTTTTTTAAACATACCCATTACATGTAGCATCTATACTGAACAAAACAATGAACTTACCATGTTTGTTTAAATGCCCTTTTTGGAGCTTTTTAACGAAACTTAAACTGCAACTTAATGGAAACAGTGTTCAACTTACAACTGGATGTTTACATGATTATGTCACGCAACGTTTAATTTCTTCACGTGATCACCCAAATGGTATTTTTGCGAGTGCACGTGGAAGCCGGGTACTTATGGTGATGGACAAAATGCTTTGCACGACAGTACTAATATCCGAACCTTTAAATGTAAGAATAATGTTAAATATTCTGATAATAAATAACGCATCATGCTGTTTGGCCTATCACACCCATCGAGACGTCGTATTGAAATTTAAACACTGTAAACGGCAAAAATATCCACAAACAGAAAGTAAGTGTACAATAACAACTTTATCGACATTACCTTTTTAGAATGTTAACACATCAATGTACATTTGACGTCACAGCATGAAGACAGCTGTACAGTTTAGAATTTGAATAAACAAACACGACCATATAACATGTCGCATTACAGTTAGGAAACCACGATAGGAAACCACATACGCCCGCAAACAGTGATTACAAATGTAACCAGTTGCGGGTGCGTAATATCCACCTATGCCGACCGAACGTAGAACCGGTTTTAACGCGGCGTCATCGTCAAGCCAGGTGTCATGAACACATCACACAATCAACAGAACCGCGAGCTTTATCCCCGATAGAACCCACACAGTATGAGAATGTTCGACGTGTTGTCCAACATCTTGTACAGCCGCAGATGCTGCAGAAGCTCGAGGATGGACTTCAAAATAACGTGCTTTGCTAATTGTAAATGTTTAATTTATTTAATGTTTTCAACAAGACACCGTTGTATTCCCGTTTTTGTAAATCGGAGTTTACACACATACCTCTGACTTGTTTTATTTTGCACTCATGTGCTAGTAATTGGTCATTAAAAGTAACAATTAATAATTAATAAATAAATGTGAAACACTTTTGAGAAATTGTTGAAAAACGATTTATTTGATAAGTTATATATATTTTTATGACCCGTAAAGTTTGAGAAATAAAGTGATCAATTAGATCATTGTTTGGGGCAATATATTAACTTTTAAATTCATCTTTTTTATCGATCTATTTACTTCATAGGGTTTTATATGATTTTGCAATGAAAATAAGAATTCTATAAAGCATTTCAATATAAATATGAAAACAAAATAATAAGTTCTTTGGAAATACCGCGTGTTTTAATTACAGATACAAAAATGTAAATGTGTTTTCCTTCGAAGAATAGAAACCGTGTATCTTGGATGAAGACTGGTATCTCCAGATTTATCTCCCTTCAATGATCGTTATGTATATTTTTAGAACTTGGTACTTTTAAAATAAAAAAATGTTACACTTAAGAATTATTTGTCTGTTTGATGTTATAATAGATAAATATTAATTTTGTTACTGCTTAATACGATCATGTACAAATCTGATTTTTTTTCGGAAAACATAACGCCTCAGTAAAAACAATTGTAAAAGTTAAGTTGATTTTAACATACGAGAACATTTCCGAAGACCCTATATCAAAAACTGCATTGTACACGAGACGTTAATTCAAAACAAAACTTAGATGTACAGTCATATACAATGTTCATCCGGCATTTGCAGTGTAGATTTAAACAGACTTTACAACCAAAGGTCGTTGTGTCAGGATGCGTCCTGCGTAGTAACAATCACAAATAACTTAGACTTAGGTTTCCCGTACTAGACATAAGCTCTCATGTTTTCATAATATTTAAAATACTAATGGTATTCTCAATCCAATGTGTTTCATGTATATGTGGTATAATAAGTTATGATCCGGAACTTATTTCCCGCTCTTGGTTTGATTTATATGTCTGTCTTAAAATACAATTATTCAAAACAATGTTAAAAAAAAACACATTTTTCATGCCATATGTAAATACTTTGTTAATGATGAAAATTAAAATGCAATTAGGTTTGGCTGATTATCGACACACAAGAGTTTTAAATTTGTATGCCAATAAAATGAAAACATTTACCAAATATCGCTTGAAAATGTTATGTTAAATTGAAAATGCATTGTTCTATTTATAATTTATCAAAATATAGCTTTAGTTTGTCAGGATTGCAAAGGCAATACTAAACTAAACATGTTAACAAAATGGTGTAATAATTCAATACAGATGAGTTATTGAAACAAACACAATTACGACACACTGTAAACACTGGATGCGTGGATCACCAACAGTTCATTTGACGCCTCGTTTTTGTAGAACACATGCTACCGTTATCGTCTGTTTCATTTTTCCCTAAAGACTTTCATAAACAAGAGCGTCAATGTATGTGTTTGGTTGTGGGCCAAAATCTGTTCTAGTCGAATGAACTCAGAACATAACGTTAAATTAATACTTATGTTGTATCAATTTTGGGTTTCCCTTCTACATTTTTTCCTATACTTAAACGACATACATTGTAAGATAGGCCTATTATCATGTTGCGATAATAGTGTAAATCACTATATTTTCGCGAAGGATTAAATTTTGCTAAAATTCGCGAGCAAGTTCACTCGCGAATTTATAGTTTTCGCGAAAGTTTGTTCTAGTGTAATGCAATCAGTACATGTAACAGTTGTTAAAGTGTACAAAAGAATGTACAAGGGGAAACCATAAATCAATCTACATAAAAATACAACATAACTGTATTAACGTTATGTACTGAGTGCATTAGACCAGAACAAAACTTCCGCGGCTACATAAGTAGAACTTGTCATTATACAAATACTATACACTTATTATGTATTGAGAATTTGTGTAGGCGAACCTTTTAGCAAATATCGCTATGAGTGTAATGGACCGATACCCTAATCACATAACACTATTGTTGTTTCTAACTTTTTGAGAGAAAGAAAAATGCGGAAAGGAATGACTCCATTATGTTATGAAACTAGGGGTAAACAACATTTAGGCACACACCTATTTAGTAACTGACACCATTGTAGCATTTATCATATACAGTTTATTGAACGGCCATCCATTACACACACCGTGTGTTCAAGGTATTTGAAAAATGTTTTACGTAAACCTCCGATAGAGAAAAAAGCCTTTGAACTGTTTGGGAAGTTTACTGTAATATATAAACAGTTTCTTTTTGGCAGTGATATAGAAAATATATAAATATGTTGCGCTGATTTGTACTTTTACTTGTAAGTTAAAACATTTGGACCAAGGTCAACTTTAGTACAGATAATTAATGTACCGGTTGTTTGTTATGTTTTACAATACAGTATAACAACAAAGTGTAAGTTGACTAAACTTCATAAAAGAAATGCATAACTCATATGTGAAGTCACGGCCAGAGAAACAAACAGTCGCAAATGGGAGGGGGAACCCCAAACAGCTTAACGAAAAGTTTAGGCATAACTCGTTTAAAAATGAACGTGTTGCATGAAGTGGCATACTTAGAATAAACTGATGAAAGAGAAAGCCCTCAGGAAGTATAGCCTGCAGGAAAAAATAGCAGCCTCGGTTTTATTGAAGCTGTCCATCAGTGTTAATGAAATATGCAACACTACTGACGCCCCCTAGCGCATGAGCGGTACTCTATTTTAAACTGTAAACAACATACAATTCATGATCCATGAAAACCAGAAACATATAAACTACATGTACATAATGATGAATACAGTTAAGAAATTTTTATTGAAGGCATAAGCAAAGCCATAGCAAAACAACGGCGAATGGAGGTAAAACAACAAACAATCTGAAAGGTAAGTTTCGGCATAAATCGTTACAAATGCGGCATTTAGTTTCATAATTAAACACCTGGTAAAACAATAGGTTTCGAAATAACAAGACACCACTCTAAGGCCCCAGTGACATAATGAATGGTTTCACAAACAACACAAGATCTTCCACCTTCGAAGTGACTAGACGCATAAAATGTTTCCTTTCTGTCATTCTTCTTAAATTGAGGTCGTTAAGATGTATAAATATTATGTTGTTTGTGAATCATGGGAAAGTAAAATGTTTGTTCGTTATTTTTTATTATATTCAGTTACCTAGTATGTTACATTTAAACCGCAATTCTGACATTTCCTTAGTATGCATATATTTTCGTCTTGGCTTCAATAAATCTGTTATTGTACGAGTTTTTCTCATTGATCAAAAAGAAAGCATTGTCAGTATGTAAGTGTTTCTCTATTAAAATCTTATTGTATCTGAAGGAGGTGCACGTGAAACGAAGATTGGAATGTTTAAGTAGAAAATATCATACTTTTATTGTAATCTAGTCAATGATGAGAAACAGTTTACAACTGCCCTTTATCAAGAAAAAAACTATGCCTTGTTCTGAATAATAAAATAATTATTTGCAATTATTAAACAGTCAATCTCAATAGGCATATTATTTAAGATGCTTATATGTCTTTATCTTGATACATGTACCCGTATAATTGGTAAGAAATTGTGCAGTATTTTACGTACACTAAATGAAATAATAAACTGATAAAAAGTAAACAACAACAACGCAAAAAAATAAATAACATAAAACTGTCAAAGCCGATAATTTTTAGAATTCAAATTACAATACATGTTCTGATTAAACGACTGCTCTCTATTAACATACATTTAATCCATATGGCCGAACATATTTCCACAGTTTTGTCAATTATTTATTTTATTTCGTGTCCTAGGAATGCGAAATTAAAACACATATTTGACATTACCCCATCAAGCACACACTTTATTACATTGTATAATATAGCACAAGATATTCACTTTGATCACGAACACCACATTGTCAGTAGGTAATTTTTTGCATTTTTACCTTATTACTTATGAAGAAGGTGCACGTGCAATTCAGATTGAAATAGCTAGTAAATGAGTATATACTACAACTAATTGGAAGCGTGTGATATATATTTATTGTAAATAATTCATGCTTGCCGTTTGTATTGTGTTATAAGTCAATGCATTGTTTTCTCAACTGAGAGTATGAGTTGTTACATGTATATGTATATGATGTATATGTTGTTACAAATTTAATTTAAAGTGATTTGAAGACAACATCAGCCTTCATTACATATGTACAATCATTTTAATCTAGAGCATTGGGTGCGTGTCAGATCATTATTATCGTTTTGCATTTACTCAATGACATCATACCATTAAAATAAAATTGTCTTTTTTATTTAAATGTGTTTTTTTTCTTTTGCATTTAAATGTTTTGTTATTGTTGTTAATCATTCTTTAGACGGTCACATTGTACATATGGTATTTATACATACTTTGTTTGTATGTTGTACATAAATGTATCATTATAAATTACCGTTATGAAATAAAGAATTTATTATTATTGTATTATTATTACTATAGGAATGTACACTACTATCAGTGACGAGTTTTGTCATATCGGAAGCGGACAATGTTTCTACGACAGTTGATACCAGCCAAAGTGATTAGCCTGATTTAGTTGTCCCTCACAGGTGGCTCATATGATTAGGCATTAATCTTCTTCGACAGGCCAGCTACTTATTACTACTTGTGAGCCCAGAAACACTAGTTAATTAACTAAACGTCACGATAAAATAATCAGGATTGTAAACGGTCTTCAAACATCGCAAACAGCAAACAAACAAACAGCTCCATAGAGTTTATTTCAAAATACATAAAGCTATACGCCATTAGTACACAATATATACAACAAAATACATATAAATATTCAATAATAAATATATGTACACTGAAAAAAAACACGTGGTTGGCTTGTGGTAAAAGTACTAGTATACAATTTTCAAGATTAATGGATCAAATTTACACATATAACATAAATAAAACTTCAAATAAATGCATTGTATATAGTGCCATACAATACATTTTGATTAAACTTCGATTTATACCTAATGAACAAAACTCACACGTCCCATGTTTAGTCTTTTTAAATTAAAACTTTTCATTTTTTTTATTTAAAACAATTGTTTAAACTAGTAATAGTAATCGGTTGGAAAATTCCACAATCGATTATCGGTTAAATCGGTTGGTACATGAACGATAACTTTCCGATTATTAATCGGATGTATATAAAGACTTTTTCATCTTTTTACTATAGTTATAGAAACTCTTAGATAAATTATAATACATTTTCTAGACTTTTTAGTATTTATATTTATTAAATAACAATAAACAATTTAACAATGTTAAAAAATTGAAGTGACTAGAAGATCAACCAGATTCAACTCAATAGCCAATAGTCTTAAGTTACTCTTCAGTTCTTAACTCAATACTCTTTTTTCCCGGGTGGGGACGCAGACAAGATTCATTGTTATTTTCATCCTTGCCTTTGTCGGTCATTTATCTGTTTGGATTGTGTCCCTTTGGCACGGTAAAAAAATCCGAATTACAGCGACGTCGCTTTCGTCCATACAGCAATCGATTGTCGCGTCGGGCTAGATTTTTCTAACCGATGACGGCGACTTTGCGATAATCGGCACATCACGAGTTTAAACTCTAGCGTATAATAAAACCGGCCTTTTAACCTAATGGTGAAGTAAATAGTATTGTTGCATAAGTATTCGACGTTACGATTTGCGAATTTGAGGAGGAAACAAGAACAAGAAAGAAGAAATATGAACAAAGTGTTGCCGTTCAATACTGGGAATTTAATCATACGACTTGTTAACGTGAATATGGGCCTCTTTTGTCAGAATGTTGCATTTCTCTATTAAAGGGACTAGAGCACAGATTCGTGGGTTGGAAATTTCTTATCTAAATATATAATTTAAACATGGGTCTCAGTAACAAAAAGACATGTTGACTCTCTGACTCTTAAATTTTTAATGACAACATACTTAAAAAAAATGTAAAATGCATCAAAGCTGAAGTAACCCCTTTGCCTGTCCCATGAACAAGAAAATGATTCTCCTCATGTTGAATGGTGTATTGAAAAAGGTTCTGGTTTGTGCACAATATTCTTCAAAACTAGCAAATGGTTCCTAAAGTGTATGCTTTATCATGCAGTTAATAAGATTTTTGGGACACTTTAGATTATTTACAGTTTCCATGCCTAAACTCAGCTCCGGTGGCTTTAAACTACCATAGTTAATTTATAAACACACAAGCACCATTCATTAAATCCGAGAGTACAATGGCTTTGTTAATTAAATTATTTCTTATGTATCTTGGGCCGTTTATCACATATTTTATGATATCAGTGCAATATAACGCTATTGATCAATATAATTTATGATAGCTAAATTACCCTTATCTATACATTTGTTAACTTAACCACGTTTTAAAATGCATATTGACGCTTTATTTCGCATTATTTATTTGAAATACTTAGTTTTAATGCAGTATTATACAAAATACACTTGTCAGTTATTCAATATCCTGTACCGGAATGTAGTCATATCTTATATATATGAGATTTTAAATAGAATTTGTTACACATGGCTGTATATGCTCATTGTAAATAATAAACGTTCTTCTTCTTCTTCTTCTTCTTCTTCTTCTTCTTCTTCTTCTTCTTCTTCTTCTTCTTCTTCTTCTTCTTCTTCTACATCACCTGGGGTAATCAAACAGTTTGCTGGTCGTCCGAAGTAGTCTTCGTTAGTACAGCTGATATCGACTTCTATTGCACTAATTAGTATGATCAAATATACGTTTTATCTGCTGGTTAGTTAGTAACATCAGAATACAAACTGACCTTGTGTTTCTTAAGATGATTGTGTTAAGTATAGTGCGACTTGAATTTGCTTAAACATGTGTCTCCACATGATGTAAATCAATTATTATGTAAAACAGTTAAATTAGTTCACATTGATAATACATTTTTTGTTTTGAACGGACATTATGTGATACCTGCTTTATGAGTAGATCTCTTGGATAGTTAACTCGCAAAAGTAAGTTGCTCTTTGAAATTAGATTCAATAAAAACTGTAACCAAAACATTAGGTACATAATTAAGAATGCATCTGTTATCAGAATCGAAATTCTTGATACAATTGTATTATATAATACATCTGTGTTAAACCGCTTATAGGAAAGTATTAATGAATCAGAATCTTTGTGTATTTTACCGGTGTAATGAACAACGATGACTATTATAATGATATAAACAACTCTTTGGCAGACAAGTCACTTGGCTTGTATTGCAGCATGCAATATAATACAGTTACAGACACTATTGCATTACTGTACTTGTTGAGTAATTGCTCTGTGTAAAGTACGTTGACTGTCAGACAAATTTAAATGTTTATAGGTTCATAAAGATTGTCATTATGTTCCTTGTATAATAAATGATTATAAACACTAGTATAGTTACTAGTAAACTGATGAAAGGATAAGCCCTCAGGAAGCATAGCCTGCACGAGAAAACAGCAGCCTCGGTTTTATTGAAGCTGTTCATCAGTAGTTATGAATGATGCCACACCACTGACGCCCCCTAGCGCATGAGCGGAACTCCATTTTCAAATGTAAACAACATACATGTACACTCCATGATCCCTGAGGACCAGAAAAATATGACTACACAATGACATATATGTTAAAGTGTTCATGCGATATTACTATTATTGCTAACGTACTTGTTTCTCATCAAAGAGTACAATATTAACACACACATATAATTAAATTCAACGGCAGATCACATTCTCTTAGATGCGTTTCCCAGTCATTGGCTGCGAATATTGTTTAATGATGCATTTGAATGGAAAAGCAAATTCCCATTATCCTTTTCCAGTTGTTTAAAATTGATTACGCGTTGTATGCTTTTCTGTGACGCTCGGTCGAACAAGGCACATTTAAGGAGGGGATATAAATATGTTTTGATATTAAATGCATGGTTTGGAGACATAGATGAATTTATTTTTTCCGATATTGAGCTTGCGTTTACGTCACTGAAAGATCAGATGACATTCATTTCGATTACCGAATTCTGACATAAATCTGATAATTATGAAGAAAAAAGTTAGACTAATATGATTTTATTTAATATGTAGAAGAAATTACAAATAACGTAAGCTTTTAATCGTCCTGAAAACTACGTTTTTAATAATATTTATTGTGTTGATTAACTAAACGGTATGTGTATTTCTCCTGTAGGCGTTTTAATACTAACTATTCGGGAATGCTAAATAAATACTTGTCTGTTTTGTGCAACATGACCCCTGTCCAACATTCGCTCCTAGAACCTTTTTGTAAAAGCTGGAAATTAAAATATATGTGTTTACTTAAACATTTTACGGCATCAACATATAAAAACGAGGATTGTGTCAACCGATAGAGGAACATATTAGGGTATAACATAATATGTGTTCATGCCTCAAAACGTTTTTTCACGACCATATATCAGGCAACATGTTTTTATGTTTTGCAAATGCATACTATTTTACTGTTAAATCTGAAACACTACTCAGTATTGTGTTACACAAAGATGACTTTGTGTACTAATGTGTTTTCTTTTAAGAATTTGGCCGGCTCTATTTTAACAATATAACCCCATGATTGATGGCATAATTCGAAACTATTTGAAAAATAGTTGAACGGTTCGATGTCTTTTGTTAAGAAACCTACGGCTTACAAATACGTAGGTACACATCTTTCTCGGTTACTGACAACATCGAAGCTTTCATCACCAATACTGTGTTTATTTATTGACCCAACGTTACGCATACCATATGTTAAAGTTATTTGGAATATGTTTACCTAACCCTGTGATAAAAACGTTTGAGTTGTCTTTCTGCCTTGTGTTTATTATTAGTGTAAGATAAGGATAATATATCAGTAATCTTGTATGTATATTTTCTTGTAGTGTACATAGATATTTTGCATTGTACTATCTTCTTTGAGAGTTCATTTTCTTGAATAATGAAAACGTTTGTTTAAATGATATATACGTGTCATGTATCCACAATCGTCTCTCGTTCCTAACAATGCAGTAAAACAATACAATTGCTTGTTTGAAAAAATAAATAACCAGTATGCGATTGTCAGGGCAACAGTTTGCACATTGAGTGTACCATGACTAAATAGCAAGCACAAAACCCTGAAAGAAACTGATACCTGATACGCATGCATCTGTCGAAAGGTTACTTTGCACTAAGTGCATTAATAACGAAGCACCTGACAAAATAAATACCGTGGTCACATTATATCTTTTGGAATAACAAGACTAAACCTTTTGGCACTAGTAAGTAAATAAAATGTTTAAAAAACATAATGCATGTACCATTGATCTTCCAGCTGAGTACAGATGCAAGGTTGTTTGTGTTTATTTTTTCCTGGTCAAGTATGCGAAATTTGCATAGCAAAAATCTGGCATTCTCTAAATAAGCACACAGTCTGTCTCAACAAAATTCCTTCATTGCACGTGATGTTCTTATTAATAAAATTCACCGCAAGGTCAGCCTGAAAGTGCTTCACCATTAAAACATCGTTTGTCTTAAAAATGTGCACACACCCGACGGAAATATAGATTTGAAGAGAAAATGTGATATTGTGAAATGTGCTATATATAAATGGAAGAGATGTTTAATTAAAATATGTTGTAAACAATGTGGACAAGTCAAGTTTATGGGCACCATGACAAAATGGCCCGTGTAAAAACACACAGAACATCACAAAACACGGAGTATACAAAGTCGCAACCGACAAATTGAATAAGAAATAACTTTTTTTCTGTTGTTTTTCAATTTTCAATTACTTAAAGGGGTTCTCCAAAAAATGTTGAATTACCGCCTTGGTACGGTCAATGAAAAACATTTAAACAAGTTTTCCGCTGCAGCAAACCTCACACTTTCTCAACATTTTCTGGAGAAGAAAAATAAAAAAATGTCCATTTACTATTTTTATACTTTCAATTAGTAACACTTTTCAACGTTGTTTTATATGAAATATATGTACGTAAAATACATAGCAAGTGTTATGCTAAAGCATATATCTAAACGTTTATTAATACCCAAATATGAAAACACCTATAGCGGGCATAAACGTTGATGATTAAGCAGTTACGATTGATATTTAACCAACGAATAAACAACATAGCTATGCATAATGCTCTTGTAATATGCCATCGTTATAACGATTGTTATCCTACTAGAAACACATTTGTTTACACGTTGTATAAGGTTTCTTTTTCGACACATTGTGTATTTACGACAGCTTTCTTGGAAACGACCTGTAAAATCTGGCTGATGAAGTAAACAGAATATAAGACTGACTTTTTATATGGTTAGTCAAACCTTGATAGCGACATACATTGTTTTACTAATAATATATGCTAACGGCGTGGCACACTGTCTCAGGGGACGTTTATTTGATATACATGTATGTTCATATATGTCCCAGGTTCATGAACTAATGTATGTAAATAATTTGATACCTTTGTATAGTGGACGTTTTTTGCAACAAAATTTAATTTGTTATATGAATTATTTGTTTATAATGGGGCATATCTTACCAAATCAACAGCCTAGAGAACAAAATTAATAACTTCAATGGTTAAAAAACGTGGTATATAGGAATTTCTTGTAGGTATCAGGATTGTGTGCACGTGTCAATCATAATGTAATATATGCGGACTGTGTGAAACAATACGAGAAGCTTTTCGCGTCTTTATCTGATTGGGATTTCGTTTTTTTGTGTATATTATACAAGTTTTAAATTTTGACCGTCAAGTAAACTGTTTTTTAAATTATGGCTGATGCATCTTTTATTCTAAACATATGTGTCACATAATCAATATATAATTACAAGTCAAAACACATTATTTAAAATAATATAATTAATTTAGCACATCTGTTACATATAATATTTTTATTAACAACGCATTGTTAGTAATTTTACACAGAAAACTATCTTTCGTACTAAAAAAGCACGTACATTACCTAGGTTTATCAAAAGTTCACTAGTCGGTCTAGGATGTCTCAGTAGAACTGGTATCGACTTCTCTTGTGGTAATTAGTAAGATGAAAACTTACGTTTTGATCCACCGGTTAGTTAGTGAAATCATAATACAAGTTGTCCTCTGACGAAATGGTTCTGAAGGGACGCATTAGCTATATACAATGTAGTACTTAAGTATGTAAGGTGTGTTCAACTCTGCATTTAATGTGTACAGCCAATTACATATTATTAATATTAAGTGTACATAGGGTATTAGATAAGTGAAAGTGTATGTCTCCAGACAATATAGAAGTACATTTCCTTAAAATAAAAAGGAGTTATAACGCAAACGTAAGTTTTTTTTTATTGTTTCTTTATGTTTGGTGTATCCATCTGCTCAGAAAAAGACGCCAGAAGGAAAGTATTTATAAAGTTAACATCTTGATTACATTAACCAGTGGGTAAATATTTAACGAATGCATTAGAAAGTGTTTTATTAATTGAAATCATCGGTATAACGATCCAATGGTAGAAAGAACCTTGTTAATCATATCACTAAACTGTCTCAAAAGCTCATGTACATGATTAGAAAAGCATTCGTGTTATGTGTTCCTTTTTAGTAAAATATACAATTAGGACATCTTTGTAGCGAATACCGTATATTTTATGAAGTGTAAATGCGAGTATGTGGTTGCTCAGTGTCGCTCAGTTTTAAATGAAGCACTTTTTGTCTCTCAAAATTATCAAACTGACGTGTCTTATGGTAAGTCTAGTCAGAAATACTTCGTGGAAACCCACAACAACAATTTTTTTTTAGATAGAACAACATTTCTCTGGCAGACAAGAGCGTACTTGGCTTGTATTGCAAATGAAATTACGGTTACATACATTGTGCATTACTACGCTTGCCATTTACTTCTCTGTGTAACATCTACTGTGAAACAAATATATTAAGTGTTTATTAATTAACTAGTCTACAGTAAGTTCTTCGGAGAGTGAACGGTTACATGTAAATACTATCCCTTTCATCAGTTTAATACTACGCTGTCTTTTGGCAATATTTGAGACGATACAAATTTAAACAAGATGTTTTTCATACACTTATAAGATTTGTACGTTTGAAAAAGAACTTTTTTCACGACAAAACACGTTCTATTTGATGCGTTTCATAAGGTGGACTGATGTGTTTACTGAGGCGATAATGTTGAGAAGCATATTTGTATTCTCGTCTTCCAGTTGTCTAACTTTTATTCTGTGTTGATGCTGTGTTTATTCTGCTTGACCGAAAAATGTAGTATTAGCGAGGAAATCGAATATGTATTGATATTATTTGTATGTTGAGACCTCATCAATTAATTAAAATATTTGGATATTAAGTTTTTGTCACTAACCTAAAAATCCCACATTAACTTAGATATTTGAATTCTAAGATAAATGATGAAAAACAAAGAGTTAATAGTTTCTGACTATCTTACAAATAGATTGAAGAATTTGTTTCAAGTGTTTTACCATGTCGATCCAGTATTTAAAAGAAACGATGAAATATAAAAATAAATTATAAATAAATGTATGTTTCTATGTAATTTTTAAGACACGATCTGTTTGTTCAGTCTTTTTACGAAACGAACGATGGTAAGCTCATGTCTGCATTATTCTGTTCTATTACATGTATGTGGCCTATTCCCCTGATCATTTATAAATCACGTTCGATCACACACTCTATGTAAGAAACGAATCAGTTGATCTGGTTGGCACGAACTGTCCATAATGACTGATAGAGCAGACAGCGTGGGGACATTTATCCAAGTTTATTGTTCTGATGCCTGTCCAAACCTTACGGTGTGTCTTTAGTGCTCTCGTACTATGGCACACAACTATTATTGTACGTTACACTTGCGTTGTAATCACCACATGTCACATGTACATTTAAACTAATACAATCTAAATATTATTACTTTTACTCATCATAATTGTGAAAATTAATTTATATAATATTTTATGAACGTTTTTGACATCCTCAATCATTGCCGATGAAGGTGCAGTTGTTAGGAACAAAATAGAACATTTGTATGGATGTTAAATAAAGCGTGGTCAACATAATTATACTTTGTTTTATAGCCACCATGTCCTACAATTGTAGAGGATGTTGCTGTAGGCTGTTTAGTTTCAACCATATAATGTCATTTCAAGACGCAGCTGGAAGAGATATACGATAGTAGGCTAATAACACCATCTTTAAAAAACAACTAAACAGAGTACGCGTTCAATTAGGTTTGGTAGCTAGTGTATATTGATCATTCAATACTTAACTCGTTTCGCAGTTATGTCCTAAAATTGGTTGTTGATCATTTCTCATTCATTTCAAAGTCGTTTGACAACAAAATACAAAGGAATATAAAACCGAATCACTGAATAGCAAACATATGATACTGTTGATATAAAAATAGTACTCCGAATGTATGGGTGCCACCATTTTCTTTGACCACAAAATTATAAAAATGTACATATACCACGTGATTCCAGGCCTGGACAAACAGTTATAAATACGATAATCGCATTGCAGCCGTTAAACTATCAAAAGAACTGTGTGCTATATCAGTGGTGTCATTAGTCAGATTGAACTGTATATCTTATATAAAGCAATTAAATTCAAACACACGGTTTTTAACATAACAATATAATGTTCTACTTGGGTAAATGATTAATACGTTTAATTTAATTTATATGACCGTATTTATCCGTAAGTAAATTTCAAATAAAGTATAAAACGTTTAATAATACATATACACATATTTCATCAACGTAATTAAAACTAATTTTGATTCTTCAATGAAAAACATGTGTCATTATATAAAGTAACCTATTACGCTTTCGTTAATATACAAAACCATAGTCATCGTTCATTAAATCCGAAAGTATATCACCTGAGGTAATCAAACAGTTTGCTAGTCGTCCGAAGTGGCCTTCGTTAGTAAAGCTGATATCGACGTCTCTGGCATCAATTAGAAAGATCAAATATACGTTCTATCTACTGGTTAGTTAGTGAAATCCTGATACAAACTAACATTATGTTTCTTAAGATGATGTTGTTTAGTATAGTGTGACTTGTGCTAAAACATGCAACTCTACATCATATAAATATTCAGTAAAATAGCTAAATTAGTTTACAATGATCAAACATTTATAGTTTTAACGGACATAATCTGATACCTGCTCCATGAGGTAATATCAAGGATAGTTAACTCACACACGTAAGTTGCTCTTTGAAATTTGGTTCAAGATCGATTAATTTAGTTTAGGCAGTAAGACCGTATTTAAACATAAACATTCGGTATATAATGAAGAACGCATCTAGTATCAGTATCGACAACCTTGATAGAAATGTATTTTATAGTTACTGTACATAAATGTCTAAAAGATTTTAGAAAAATACTTATGAATCGGAATCGCTGTGGATTGTACCGATGTAAAGAGTAGCTATGACTATATTCCCTTTCATCAGTTTAATTATAAAAGAAATAAACCCAACTCTTTCGCAGATAAGTCATTTGGCTGGTATGGTAGCATGCGATACATTACAGTTACAGACATGTCGCATTACTCTGCGTGCCACTAAAATGAGGAACGTCACACTGTAAATATATTTACTGTGTTTGACGAAAACGAACGTTTTATATTTTTACGCGTTTTAAATAATCATTAACATGATCATTAACACAAGTATAACACTGATAAAATTGCATGAACAAAATGTATATGGAAGCTAATATACTAAATGTTTGATCAATAAAGGTGTAAATTATAGCGGCATGTCTTTGGAAGTTGGAGGTTTGTGTTGTCGTCCTTTATATTTCTGTATTTATTTTCGGTACCACAATGTTTGTCCATACACATAACAAGTTCCCCCTTTACATAGTAAAGGTAACGATATCTTTAATCATTGGGACCCAACCAAAGGTTATAAGTATACTTACTCCCGTGAAGAAAATTCTACTGGCCATGTCAACACAACCAGTTAACTATTTCCGTCCCACAGTATTTCCGTCCGTGACAAATTAGACAGACAAATATGAATAATAATCTTTGAAAAAAAGTAACTTAAGACATTCAAACCCTCATCCTGCAAAATGCAACACCTATCAATAATGAAACTGTATAAGATGTAAGCCTAGTGTAACAAAGACTTGTAAAAAGTCATTTTAACATATGGTGGTAAAGACACTTGTGTCATTTTTTGGGAATTCCAAAAGAGAGACCAGGAATTTCTTAAACTATTTAAAACAGATAAAGATTATTAATTTATTTAATTCTGTTGTTGAACCGCGGTGTCCATACATAAAAATAAATACATAATCCACTCGTTTCGAAGAATGTTATGTTTCGATTTGATGTTACATTTTTGTTCCGAAAATTGTGAACACGTTAAAATGTTGTATTATGGTAAGTATGCGAAATGATTAAACATTGCAAAGGAATTTGCAAATTTGTTATGTAAAATATGTATTTCACGGTCAACTAAACGTAACAATAGCAGTCAAACTATTCAACTGTTTCAACCTTATGGGTCGAAACATAAACAAACAAAGCCAAATTTGTGAACCTCACTTTTTCAACAAAGCCATTTTTCTGTTATATGTTAACATGCATTGATAACTACAGTTGACCGATTCTCATATTTACGAGAAGGATTTTCTTCTTAAGTACCATTAAGAAGTAAACAATTATGTTCATAAGACACAGGCAAAGCGTCTACGTATACGTACGTATATTTTTCCGGTTTTAAAACCCAGAATCTACGGAAGCATGGACTTAACCTTAAACTTAACTTAAACGACTTTTAAATAATGATTAACCAGTCTGCGCATAAATTATTTTTAGACCATAGCCCTTCGGGCTATTTAAATTAAATTTTCAATAGCCCGAATGAAATTTTAATAGCCCAAACGTTTTGTTGTGGTCATAATTCATACAAATCATATTAGAAATGAGTTGACTTGCCTTTTTTAATCTGTCTTGTGTTTTCTTACGAACACATTACTCCAAAATCAGTTTTTATGTTAAATTGTTTCTTTATTTAGAAGTTTACTTCAAAATTTAAATCGACCGGTCGGTCTACCTTGCATACAATTCTAATCGACCGACAGGCCTTTTACTCGACTCGGGCTTTGGGCTTATAGACTCATTCGCAGACTGTGATTAACACGAGCACATGGATATAGTAAAATGAATTAGACATATGTTTTTGTAATAAATTGGATGATATTTTGAGAATGAAGACAATGTTTTATCGAGATGTTTGTAAAAAATTAACATATAATCAATAGCAACATATTTGTTGCAGTGTATATATTTTTGTTTAATCTATATTATTATTGTTACACTAAACTAATAACTTGAGAGAACTATAGTTTGTTTAACAGATTTATGCTGGCTACCTAACAAAAAGATTACACAATGATTAATCGCCGACTTCTGAACTATTTGCGAAACAGTTGAACGGTTTGATTTCTTATATTAGGAAACTTAAGGCTTAACAATATGTAGGTACACATCTGTTTTATTTACTGACAACATCGAAGCGTTCATCATCCAGACTGATTATTTATTGACCCACAGTTACGCATACCGTATGGTAAATTTATTTGAAATAAGCGTACGTAAACCTGTGATAAGAAACGCTTGAGCTGTCGTTCTGTCGTGTGTTAATTGTTAGCGTAAGACAGTGACTTTAAGATAAAGATAGTTTAACAGTAATATCGTAAGTATATTTTCTTGTGGTGCAAATATATATTATCTACTTTGAGAATACGTTTGCTTGAATAATAAAAACGTTTGCGTTTGTTTAAAGTATAGATACATGCACAGTCGTCTCTCGTATCTAACAAAGCATTAAATCGCTTGTTGGAAAAATAAATACCAGTACGGCTAGCAATTTTCAGGGCAACAGGTTCAAAACTGAGTGTATCATGACTAAATGGCAAGCACAAAACCCTGCATTCATCAGTCGAAAGGTCGCTCTGCACTAAGTGTATTTATAACCAAACACCTGGCAAAATAAATAACATTTTTTTGGAATAACAAAAAATACCTTTTGGCACGTGAAAGTAAATAAAATGTTTAAAAGCAACATAAACCTATAGATCTTCCAACTGAGTACACATACAAGGTTCTTTGTTTCTAATTATTCCTGGTCAAGTATGCTAAATTTGCATAGCAAAAATTTGGCATTTTCTAAATATGCGCAAAATGTGTCTTCACAAAATACCTTCGTTGCACGCGTTGTTCTTATTAAACAAGTTCACAGTACTGTCAGCATCAAATTGTTTCTTCATTTAAACATCTTTATTCTTGAAAACCGTAGACGGACACTACAGAAATGCAGGTTGGAAGAGAAAATATGATATTGTTCAATGTGTTATACTTTTGAATGAATGCACTTTAAATTAGCAACAGTTCTTCAACGTTTTTTATATGAAAGGTAATGATATATTTAGGTATAATACATGACAAGTGTCAAGCTACAACATAAATCCCTTTTTAAAATCATATCTGATCTTTTATAAATACATGTACCCAATATGAAAACACCCTTTTCCGGTAGAAACGCAGATAATTGAGCAAGATGCGTAATGCTCCTGTAATATGTTACTGTTATTACGGTTATTATATATGTCATAGATTCATGACCGAATCAATTGCACTGATTGCCCTGTATCAGTTGCAACATTTCAGTACCACAAGACCTCTTGAATGGCAAACCTATGGTTTACTGCAAGAAGACTGTGTTTTTTGTCAGACAAAATTACAATGTAAACGATTTTCGATCAAAAGGTAACAACGTGATAATAATTATACTCTAACATATTGCATTTCTGTATCGTTGTGGAACAATACTGGCAACATACAAAGTTAACAAAGTCCTTGTTTGTAGGTTGTTACTTTTATGAAATAATTGCCATATTTCTTTCAACGTGTACCTTGTGAACTGTGATATTCAAGTATCCCTTTCTTCGATGGTGTTGTGTCTTGCCAAGTAAGCTGAATATCGAATAAACCACCTAATATTTATACTCTTTGATAAATGATAAACAAATCTCGCACGCTTTGAAGTGCAGACCCCTGAAATAGTAGTTTTATTTAAATATTGCTTGAAACATCTGTGTGTAGTTTACTACAGTGCAATGATACAGGTTGTTGCTGTAGATTTTATCGCCTCAACCACACATGTGACTCAATGAGGACACACGCCACTCAGCTGTCTCGTAAGACCGACATGTAATTCTCAGGGACGCTAAAATTCACTTGTTTTAAAAAGATTTATAATCATATTAAAGAACCGATTTTGTTTATTCAAAACATTTAACATAGACTTAATGAAATCAAATAGAAATGCTTATAAACAATTTATCGTAAATAAAGCATGCTCAGTTGAAATGATAAAAAAAAATCCGCGAACCTTTAATTTACCGCCAAAATGCAGTTGCAGAATTAATCACACACACGTACATATTATCAATAAATAAATAAAAAAATTCTTACCTTAAGATCTTCTTCCATGACTATTAGTCACGGAGACCAATACCGTAGCATAAAACTTCTGCATACAACGTACAACAGTGCAAATATTGTACAGCTGTTAAACAAGGTTTATGATTTTTTCTGTGTTTACATGTGACGTCAAAAATAGCGATTTTTACGTCATTTCAATAATGTCATTAAGCCCGGTTTTCCTACAGCGGTTCTCATATATAATGCATTATATATCGGGCGTAAAATTATTTAAAACACAGACTGCTGTATCAGTTAAGTGGAAAATCAAATCCGTTTTTTATATAAACTAATAAAAAACATGGTATATTTAATGCTGAGAAACATTGGTTTTATAGTTTATTGTAATATCACCATTGTTTAATGAACACGACATCTGTAATAATAGAAGATCAACTACAAGGTTACAAATGCTAGTTTTTAAATAGTTATTTGAGTTAATTTGTATATAACATACCATACAATTCGAACATTGTTTACAAACGAAACAGCATGCTATATGCTATCATATTTATAAGTAAATTGTTGATGTCATTGTCCGGCTTATTTCGTTTATCAAAATATTATTTAAAGCAGCTGTCCTCCAGAATATACTAAAAATCATTTGTTACAAAATTTTAAAAATATCTCTTCAAAAATATATAATAGTTGTTAGAAATAAAAAACCCTACATATTTGCACTTTTAAGCTTTGAAAACAGACGATTCGCTTTTCTGCCATCAGGATATTCCTTCTATACATAACGGCTACTGCGTAAGTAACGCAGTAGATTATGCAAAAAAAAAACAACAACACACGATACTTTACCAACGATTTGTCAACATAATTAAGGGGTCAGTAGTAATAGATTTCTCCACTGAACATAACTTGACCAGTATTTACCGTTAATTTTCATTTTTTCATTTTTTATTTTTTGAGCATCTGGAAAACAGCTGCTTTAAAAAGACAGTTGCACAATCTACTGGAAAAGAAACCCACACCCTATAGTTAATTCCTTTTATCTGTTGAAAGGGTTAAAAAATTGTTAAAGGATTTAGAAACTGGCAACGCCGTTGTATATTGGAATTTCTCATAGTTACAATGTACCTGGACTTTGTTTATGTGTCAATCCAAATGCAATATATGCGGACATTGTAATTAATACGATAATCTGTTTGCGTCTCTAAGGACAGATCCACAACTGTCAATCATGATCATTTATAACAGTACATGGTCAATTTTAATCCAATAGATTGGGATCATATTGTCAAGTGACAATCTGACCTAGAAAACACAAAAGAAATCTCCTTTACAAGCCTTCACAAGATCAATAAAAATCTACCGTATTGGGCGGAGCTTGAAATTTTGCGGAACGGTGCATCTGATTAGGATTTAGCTTTTATGTATACTTCACAAGTTGTTAATTGTTGACCGTCAAGTAAATATTATTTACAAATTATGACTGATAAATATTTCATTCTAAACAAATATGTAACATAATCATTATCTGAATACCAATCAAAACACATTATTATAATATAATATTTTTATTTTTTTTTACACTCGTTACATAATATTTTAATAAAAAAACCTATGTTTAGTAAATTTAAACCGAAATCTATTGTTCGTACTAAAAGGAGCACGTACATCACCTGGGTTTATCAAAAGTTCACTAGTCGGCATAGGATGTCTCAGTAGAGCTGGTATCGACTTCTCTTGTAGTAATTAGTAAGATGAAAACTTACGCTTTATCTACTGGTTAGTTAGTGAAATCATGATACAAATTGTCCTTTGGTGCAAATATTATGAAGGGGAAATTAGCTATATAGTACATATATATGTATGTAAGCTGTGTTAAAATCTGCATTATATTTGTACAGCCAGTTACGCATCATTAATTAAGATTGAATGTACATAGGGCATTAGATAAGTGTTAGAGTATATCTCAAGATAATGTAAAAGTACGTTTCCGAAAAATATAAAGGAAGTATAACGCATACGTGAGTTATTTTTATTTTATTGTTTCTTCAGGTTTCGTTTTTCTCTCTGTTAAGAAAAAACGTCTTTATTCTTTTGTTGTTATATTTGTAAGAAGCGTACCAAACTCTCAATATATGAGAATAAATCAAAGTAAACTCAAAATACTCACAACATGGTGCGGAATATGTGTTGAATAATAGTTTTTTTTTACGCTTATATATGCTTTACTCCCTTCGTGAGTAAATTAATTTTTTTCTATTCTCAAAATACTGATTCACAAATACCTTTCATCATAACTATGATACTTAAATAACATGTTTAGCAAAACAAAACAACACAAAAGTAGGAATAGGTGGCTATGTATTTGACGCAGTATCAACATTCAAACAACTGTTGGTGCTCTTAATACATGGCAACATAATTATCACACTTATCTCATGATAAATGTGTGTAATTGAATATTTACATAAAAATAAAACATTTTTAGGAATGATAACGAAATTAGATTAATAACTATTGCCGAATTATGTTATTGCTGCGAGCGGGCTACCTAACCCTAACTCCCAGTGGGAGGGGGAGGTAGGATTTCTCCATGGCTCAAGACCAGCGGACGGTGTTTACT
>Ga0224511_10000063_pt1 | contig 33206 bp, 30 predicted proteins | sample SF_May12_sed_USG_2_FD_169988 | JGI IMG/M metagenome (GOLD analysis project Ga0224511, IMG submission 169988) | Sediment microbial communities from San Francisco Bay, California, United States - SF_May12_sed_USGS_8_1 | ecosystem: Environmental > Aquatic > Marine > Sediment | place: USA...
ACGCGTTCACCCACTTCAATCATCAAATTCAGTTTTTCAAATAAAGGAGCTTCATCATCGTAGTGCTTTTTCAAACCTTCTACTTCCAATGCCAACCGGAACAACTTTTTATCCTGCTCAAAACGAATATAAGGATTTACGCGGCTCGAAGGTTTCATTTCTTCTAACTGAATTTTATCAATTTGTTTAGCGCGTGATGTTGCCTGTTTCGCCTTGGAAGCATTTGCTGAGAAGCGGCTAACAAAAGTCTGTAGTTCGGCAATCTTGGCTTTCTTCTTGGCATTGTCCGCCTGCATTCTTTCACGCACCTGGGTAGCAGCGATCATGTATTCATCATAGTTACCAGGGAACAGGCGCAGCTCACCGTAATCCAGATCAGCCATATGCGTACAAACACTATTAAGGAAGTGACGATCATGCGAGATAATGATCATAGTGCTCTTGCGCTGATTAATAATATCTTCCAGCCAACGAATGGTATTAATGTCGAGGTTATTGGTCGGCTCATCGAGCAGTAAAATATCAGGGTCAGAGAACAATGCCTGTGCCAGCAATACACGCAGTTTCCAGCCGGGAGCAACGGCGCTCATCGGGCCATTGTGTTGTTCCAGAGGAATATCCAGCCCCAGCAGTAATTCACCCGCGCGTGATTCAGCGGTATAACCATCCATCTCAGCGAACTGCACTTCAAGGTCAGCTACTGCCATCCCTTCTTCTTCAGACATTTCAGGCAGACCATAAATGCGGTCACGCTCCTTCTTCACTTCCCAGAGCTCTTCATGCCCCATGATCACGGTATCAATAACCGTGCAGTCTTCATAAGCGAACTGATCCTGACGCAATTTACCCACGCGCTCGTTCACATCGACAGAAACACTACCAGCTGTAGGTTCCAGCTCACCACCCAGGATTTTCATGAAAGTAGATTTACCGCAACCATTAGCGCCAATCAGGCCATAACGATTGCCTTCGCCAAATTTAACGGAAATGTTTTCAAACAGCGGCCTGGCGCCGAACTGCATGGTGATATTTGCTGTAGTAATCAAGTGTCTGTACCGGTCTGTGCTAAAGAGCCGGCCATTATCTCATATTTCAAAGCTCAACAGTAATCAAAGCGACGAAACGATTAGCGGTAATAACAATCCAGGCAGCTTATATATCGGTATCACTATGCTCCTGCTCTTCCAAATCAAGCATTTTATACACATACAGGGTAGCACCTGGGCTTTCCAGCATTTCTATCAGCTCAGGCTGTTTAATCAAATCTGGATTTGCAACTCTTGAATAGGTCTTTAAAACCACTTTTGTTTTTTCTTTTAAAGGTAAAAATGTAATCACCACTGAACCATGTGTATTAACATCATTAGCGAGCAAACCCAGCAAGGCCTGGTCTTCACTTTGATCCTCATAGTGATAGCTCACTGCGCCCCAGAACTCTGCACGCACCTGTTTAATAATTTCCTGTTTCTTAAATTTTTTAAACAACCATTCGAATGGTGTTAGTTCCTGCTCTGATAAATGATGCAAGGTCCATTGCAGATCAGAGCCATACAAAAATAAATCTAACTGATCAAGATTGTGGTTATTTTCCCAGTCAAAATAACAACCAATACCTTTGATATAGCACTGATCTTCATCATCAGGACAGGCCATCATTTTTGCAGCCACCCTGCCATCGAATGACAACTTACCACCAGGCAAAGTAATACTGCCTTTGATTTCATCATCTACTTTTATTGTTTCTGGAAAAGCACCATAAAATTTACAACCTGAAGATGAAATATTATCGACAGTGACATAAACATCTTCAGAAGCCATCGATACTTTTGCAGGGAGATTAATAGGGAATCGATAATTACTGCGTTTAAAACCACTGATATCCTTTGTGAAGCTAAGCAATGAAAAAGCAACACCACTGTTAACCACCGCCCATATTATATTGACGGCAACACCTTCAACGGGTAGATGCTGATGCAAAAAATAGAACCCAATACCCAATGGAACAGCAAATACATTGAGAAACACTACAACTATCTGTGGCACTAAAAAACGTTTATTCACTTCACTTTGATTAAGACTTTTATTTGTTACTTTAAAATTCTTATTGGTACCGAACCATGCCAGTGTTGCCCAGGCAAAAGCAGCAAAACGCCCAAAATTATACTGCTCAATATAAAACATTTTTCCATAACCACGCCCCACTTCTTCAAAAACAAGAAAACTTAAAACATAGTAGGGAATAAAGTACGTCAGAAATTCCGAATTAATGGCATTAATGGGCATCACTCCAGCGACCAGCACTATCACCGGCGCTATATAAAACAACCCTTTCTGCCAGCCATCAAAGTAGGTAAGCACTGAGGCTAAATAATTTAATCTTTGCGCTACAGTTAATCCTTTAGCCGTTAGAATTCCTTCCATCTTCCAGACCTGCATCGCACCCTGCCCCCAACGAATACGCTGAGTCAAAAATGGTGCAACACTGGAAGGCGCAACACCATAAGCCATCGACTGTTGCATATAAATCGAACGATAGCCTTTTTTATGCAGGCGAATGGAGGTGTGCAAATCTTCTGTTAACGTGCCCGTTGCAAAACCGCCAATTGACTCCAGCGCAGATCTTCTAACAATGGCACAACTGCCACAGAAGAAAGCGGCGTTCCAGTAATCCTTACCACGCTGGATAACACGAAAAAACAATGATTGCTCTGTCCAGATTCGTTTGTTTCCTTTTGTTTGTCGATGCTGAAATGAATCCAGGTTATAAAAATCCTGGGGTGTTTGCACAAAGGCCACGTTATCATCGGCAAAATAACCAATGGTATTGGTAATAAAGTTTCTCTGAGGGCAATGGTCGGCATCAAAAATACAGATGAAGTCACCCTCACTATGCGCAAATGCATAATTCAGGTTACCCGCTTTGGCATGTTCATTATTTTCGCGAGACAAATACCGGACGCCATATTGCTCAGCCAATTCCTTCATTTCAGGACGATTACCGTCATCCAGCAACCAGGTAATATGTTCATAATCCATATTTCTGGCAGCAATAAGGGTCTTTCTAACCAAATCAACGGGTTCATTAATGGTCGGAATAAAGACATCAACCGTCTTACCCTCGATAACGGGCTTAGGCTCTCTTCGCGTTAAGCGCGAGACCATAAAAACGTGTAAGGCCGAACTAAAAAGGCCATAAGCCTCCGCAATATAAAGCGAAAGAGAAAAGAACATTGCCTCAGGATTAAATGAACCTAGACGCCAGAACATGTACCAGCTGGCTACAAGGAAAAATGTAATAACGAGAAGCCGTCGATAATGTCCGAGAGAAAGATAAGGTATCACAGCTTAATTCTAATTACGTTATAAAACGCACCCATTATTGTTATAGTTAAGGCAATTCTATTAAGTCATCTATATATTGGATGCATTATAAATTTTTTCACTCCAAAAAACATGCCCGATTCACTAAGCCAGGCCTTTGCCGACCTAACTCCAGACCATATACTCGACGCTATTGAAGCCACTGGCATTCACTGTGATGGCCGTTTCCTTGCCTTGAATAGTTATGAAAATCGGGTTTATCAAATTGGTATTGAAGAAGGCAAACCACTGGTAGCCAAGTTTTATCGCCCTCACCGCTGGAGCGATGAGGCCATTATTGAGGAACACCAGTTCACCCTGGATCTGGCAGCACAGGAAATCCCTGTAATCGCACCTATCATAAACAAACAGGGTGAAACACTGCTCAAACACGGCCACCACAGTTTTGCCTTATACCCCTGCCGGGGCGGTCGCTCTCCTGAATTAGATAATCCTGAGCATCTCGAGCAATTAGGTCGCTTTATTGGACGCATTCATGCACTGGGCGCAACAAATCAATTTCAACACCGAACCACCCTGAATATAGGAACCATGGCGGTAAAGCCACGCACATTTTTACTGGAGAACAATTTCATACCTGATCACTTACTCGAAGCCTATAGCTCTGTCAGCCAGGATCTTATTGAGCAAATAGAACAACGTTTTGAACAGGCAGGTAACATCAACTATATCCGCCTGCATGGCGATTGCCATCCCAGTAATATTTTATGGACAGATGATGGCCCACATATTGTTGATTTTGACGATGCACGAACTGGTCCCGCCATTCAGGACTTATGGATGTTTCTCTCGGGTGATAGATCTTATACAACTGAAAGACTGGCTGATTTACTGGAAGGCTACAGCCAGTTTTACGATTTTAATCCCGCTGAACTGCAACTGGTGGAAGCACTGAGAACACTACGTATTATTCACTACTCATTCTGGATTGCCTCACGCTGGGATGATCCAGCTTTTCCCAGAGCCTTCCCCTGGTTCAACAGCACACGTTACTGGGAAGATCATGTTTTATCCTTGAGAGAACAGGCCGCTTTGTTGAATGAGCCGCCCCTGGTCTGGGGCTAAATTTGCCAGGAGAAAGCTTGAATAGCTATTGTATAACCGGCTCGTTAGAGTAAAACACAGAATATATTTTATATTAAATTTTTTTCACAGTAGAAAACACTTAATACTCTTCTGTCACATCCGGCAAAACAAAATCCGTGCTCTGCATTAATTTCTGCATATAAATCATGCCACCATGTGGGCGATTAATTTCGGCCAGATCATAAATGTATTCAAAAATATCATCCGCCTGTTCTTTATCGATAACCACGGTCAGCATTTCTTTTTCACTTTGCTCACCAACACCACGATATTTTACTGGCGTTAATTTCCCCATGCCACGTGCATAATTAAAATTAGCCCTGGTTAAAGATTTTTCCTGCTTTAACATTTTAATCACATGCAGGGAAACACCTTTGGGCAAGATGGCAGTGATCAATTTTGTTTCTTTTAATTTCACCGAATTAATCAACCAGCTTTTCAATCATTTCTTCGGGTACATAGGTCGCCGCTCTTTCTAATGCTGAGACATACATGAAGCCCATACCCGGAGTATCCATTTGTCCAGCTAGGTACATTTTTTCAAAAATTCGATCTATCTGGTCATTGGCAACCATAATAGTTATCACTTCTTTTTCAGCCTCGATGGTCAAACCAAGAATACCCAGACGTTCACGAACACCTGTGCCGCGCCCATAATAAATTGTCGCACCCTGAGCACCACCTTCCTGCGCAGCCTTAACCACTTCATCTGCCAGACCTTTCTGCACCACACAGGTAATCAACGATGCATCAGTTAAAACAACCATTTCTCTTTGTGTCATTTTATGACCCCGCACTGACCGGCAGTACTTCCAATTGTTGTTTTTTACGTTTATGACTTACTTTTATATTAATCCACAAGCCCGTGGCCTGCACCGCAATTATGGGGCCTATGGATGCCATAGATAAAATGCCAAAGCCTTCTATGGCGTCTGCCGCATTGGCAAAACCCAGGCCCATAGACAACACCAGTGGCACCGTCACAGGGCCCGTTGTTACGCCAGCACTATCCCAGGCAATATTGACAAATTCTTCTGACGATAAATAGGTCAGCACAATCGCCAGCAGGTAAAAAGAAATGATCAGGTATGCAATTTGAATATCAAAAACTATTTTAGTGACACCCAATGCGATGCCACAGCCAACACCAAATGAGACGGCATACATCAATGTCGATTTCTTAAAGGAGCCGTTGGTGAGTTGCTCCACGGTAATACCGAGTGCATTTAATGCAGGCTCAGCCAGTGTTGCACCCAGCCCCAGGGCCCACGCAAAGAATAGTGCAATCAATATACCCAGGGAAAACATATACAGGGGTGAACCCTCCACACTGCTCACCTGTGAAAATGCAGCCGGAATAAAGCCACCAGATTGATTACCCAGCCTGGACAAACCATAGGTTAAGCCCAAATTAAAAATAATCATCCCGATTACAGTCAATGCGATACCATAAGCGATAAATCCTGCATTATTGATTTTTTCTTTCAATACCAGCTTCATCACGATAAGCAGAAAAATAACCAACGGCACAATCGCACGTAGCCCGCCAATCACTTCAGTATACGGCGTCATTGTGTACCAGGCTGACAGCTCTTCACTACTCACCGAGGCTGCAGCAATAATCGCTTCTGGTGTCGTGGCATAGAACACATAAATCGCCAATAACTCAACGCCTATAATGGGAAACAGGGACGCCAGGGTGACGATACCAAAACCAGATAACGATGAGCTACCCTTACCCGCTGCTGATGCAATTCCAATACCTAGCGCCAAAACCAGAGGTACGGTCACAGGCCCCGTAGTAACAGCACCACAATCCCAGGCCAGACCCAGCATTTTGGAAAGCTCAGCATTCTGCTGAATAAAAACAGTCAGTAATAAAGTCGGAATTAATGTCGCATAAATAAAAGGCTTCAAACTCCAGCCATACAATAAACGCACAGTACCCAACACGGCGGCAGCACCTACACCAATACCAACCACTAGCACTAACTGCTCTGACCACTCATTGAGCAGGGTATACAGATAGGGAGCCGTTTCTACCTTGACCACCGCCCCTGCGGCTTTCAGGGCTCCAATCGCCGGTTCGGCAAAGGTAACACCAATACCCAGCAAAAAAGCAATTAATAGAACAACGGGTAAAGAAGATTTGGCCGGCAAGGTATTACCCAATGAAGAGCCAAAGGGCATCAGCCCAACTTTTAAACCCTCCATAAAAAACATCAGACCAATAATGACCGCAAATAGCCCGGTGACAATTGTTACCGAATCATTTATACCTTGTCTGAGAATAATTAACTGGAACAGCATGAGATAAATGGCTAGCGGAACTACGGCCTTAACCTGCTCCATGACTTTGCCAGTAACATAAGGCTGTAATAAACGATAAACATCGATTGAACGCAAGCTGATAGCCGCGCCCTGTGCAGCTATCTCCTCACCATTCTCACCGCGCATTACCTGCGGAATCAGGGCGTTATAAGAAATAGTATTATGATGAGCCGCTGCTTCTTTAAGGTATTTGCCAAAACGAATTTCCGTAGTCAACTTTTAACCACCTTTTCAACGTCATTCAACCACATCTTCACACAAATAAGCATAACCTGCATTGAGCAAAATCAGCTAAATCCACAGTCATTTTACCCGGATAAACATTTTCATTTAGGCCCTAAAAGGATAGTATACGTACTCAGTTGAAATACGATTAAACAGAGCTGATACGAATATGATAAATGGACCAAATCGTTAAGCAGAACGGCCCTAGCCATCCCTCAAAAATGCGGAAAAAGGCAAGGCAGTTACTGCAGGATATTGAACTAGAACGGCTGCCCAGCCTGCCTAATATCTTACTGTCCCTGCTCAAAACTAATCACGACTTCCCCAGTTCACGCAAACAACTTGCCAGACATATTGAAAGAGACCCCGCGCTTCGCCTACATCTCTTGTCTATCTGCCCCAACAATGAACACTCCAGGCCCAACGATACGGCTGAACAAATACTGCAACAAATTGATGACCACGCATTAAGAAACCTGGCCATCACCGCTACAGCACAACAATACTTCACTGAACCAGACAACTCAGAACACACCCAATTTTTAAAGCAACATTGGCAATTTTCCTTACTCTGCGCTTTCACCGCCAAAGCCATTGCCAAACAAAGTCATTACCAGTACCCAGAGGAAGCCTATACCGCTGGTTTATTACATAACATAGGCGCCCTGGTTTTGCATTGTGCTTATCCCGACATCTACACCACACTCAATAATCATCATGATGAAAACGTTGCTTTACACGATTTAGAAAAAAAAGAGTTTTCCTGCAACCACTTATTTCTCGGTGCTGAATTGCTCAACCTCTATAATGTTGACTCCTTTCTAAGCGACTCAATTCTTTACCATCATGAACCAGTCGAACATATCATTGATGCACACCCGTTGGTAAAAATCGTTAACTTTGCCAATCATCTCAGCGCTTCCGATTTTAATAAATCCGCCACAATCTCAAATAACAACATTTTTGAATACGCTGATCAACTGTTTGGATTTCCTCGAGCCACTGTCATAGATATTTTGAGTAAAGCCCATAATCAATTTAATCAATGCACGATTGATTTTGAAATTGATCTGGATGACGATCAGGAAGATGAGGAAAATACACGTCAAATACTGGCCAGGGAAGAATACGTACAAAGCCAGCTAAATGAACAAATAAAATTTATTAGCCTGTTAGACGGCCTGCATCAACAATTATCAAGAATTAAGAATGATACTGATCTATATGAAGCCCTTCAGCAATATATCCAACGACTCTTTGGTGTAGACCAAAGCATACTCTTCCTGTGCGAAGCCGATAGTCAATATATTCATGCCATTGCCAATAAAGGTAAACAGCACCTTAATGATTTAAAAATACCACTAAAGGAAAATCGCAGTATCGTCAGCGACTGCCTGTTAACGACAGAAAATCTGCATTCTTTCTCTCATCAGTACAATAATCTCAGTATTGTCGACCAACAAATATTATCATCAATATCAAAACAGGGCATGATCTGCCTGCCTTTAAGCAGTCATAATGAACGAATAGGCGCACTCATACTGGGTATCGACCAACAGCAGCAAACGACTCTATGGAACCAGCTACCCCTGCTCACACATTTCTGCCAGGAAATAGCACATACCATCTACTACCGTCGATCAGACGACCATCAAGTAAGCACGAGCCTGGCACAGCTTGAATCACATATCAGTGAAGTGATACACGAAGTCCGCAACCCCCTGAGCATTATCAATAACTATCTAGAAATACTCAGCCTCAAACTGGACACAGAAAACCAGGTACATTCTGATATTAAGACAATTAAAAATGAAATTCATCGGGTAAATCAGATTTTAGTGCAACTCAAAACACCAAAAACCAGTCATCAATCGGTAACAAAAATTGATGTAAATGCACTACTAAAAGAACTAACACAAATCTTTGAAACCTCGATTCTGGCCAGTAACAAGATCCAGTTAGCACTGGACCTGGATTCATCACTGCCATTTATTCCCTGCGATACCGACAAGCTTAAACAGATCTACACCAACCTGATTAAAAATGCTGTAGAGGCACTTCCTGAAAAAGGTCAAATTATGGTCTACACTCAAGATCAGGTTAACGTTGACGGACAAACTTATATCGAGATTTCCATTGCCGATAATGGCCCTGGAATTCGTCCTGAGGTCCTGAGCCAGCTATTTACGCCGATTCAGACTGATAAAGGTAACGGGCACAACGGCATTGGGCTAAGCATCGTAAAGAGGCTTGTCTCTGAACTAAATGGTTCAATAAGTTGTAGAAGCAATAATAAAGGCACCAGATTTCAAATACTGCTGCCAACTAAATGAGATAAAAGGCACTGTTCTAAATAAATAACATAATGAAATTATGATTTAGCACAGTAAAGTCTTACTCGTAAGAGTAATAAAATGATAAAAAATGATCAAAATATCCTCATCGTTGATGATGACCAGGCTCTTCTTATTAGTTTAAAAGAGCTTCTAGCATTAAACGGTTATGACGCCGATACCGCCATTGGTGGTGAAGAAGCCATTTGCTACATCAATCAAAAAGAATACGACCTGATTTTACTCGACCTACATATGCCTTACGTCAATGGCCATGATGTAATGCAACACATAAAATCCGTCAAACAGACTCCTGCTGTGGTCATTATCAGTGGCGAAACTTCCTTTGAGTCTGCTCGCAAAGCCTGTTCCAGTGGTAGCTACGACTTCTTACGAAAACCTTATGAAACACAGGACTTACTGACTACAGTAAAAAATGCACTCAAGGAAAAGCAGCTAAAGAAACAGAATATTTTGATGCAAAAACAGCTTAAGGAATCCGAACGTCTGCATCGTTACCTGGTCAATACCTCTCCAGACATTATTTATATTCTCGATCCACAGGGTCACTTCACATTCATCAACGAACGCATTGAGAGCCTGCTAGGCTTTGCTGCAGAAGAACTTATCGGCAAGCATTATTCAATACTTATTCATCATGATGATACTGAGCAGGCTAAATATATCTTCAACGAACGTCGCGTTGGCGAACGCGCCTCAAGCAATATCGAACTTCGTCTAAAATGTAAAGATGGCACAGTACCACGTTATTTTGAAAACAAAACCATACCCATTGAATTAAGTTCAATGGGTATTTATGCAGTCCCAGACAAATCATCTAACAATACTTATTTGGGCACCTATGGTGTTGCCCGCGATATCACTGAGCGCAAGATAGCAGAAGATACTATTACCTTTCAGGCTTATCATGACACGCTCACCAGCCTGCCTAATCGCGCTTTATTACGTGACCGGTTAAGCCTTGCTATCACTCAAGCCAAACGTGAAAACGACATGCTGGCCGTCATGTTTCTGGATTTAGATCGTTTTAAAAACATCAATGACAGCCTGGGTCATATCATTGGTGATGAATTATTACAACAAGTCAGCATACGCCTTAAAGGCTGCTTACGTGAAGGCGATACGCTGGCTAGATTTGGCGGTGATGAATTTACATTAATGCTACCGAAAATTGGTGACCACAAAGAAGACATTATAAAAGTCGCTGAGAAAATCACCCATATTCTAAAAGAACCCTTCATCATTGATCACAATGAACTCTATGTCAGCGCTAGTATTGGTATTTCACTTTACCCACAGGACGGCACCAATATGGATGCTTTAATTAAGAATGCTGACATTGCTATGTATCATGTTAAGGGACATGGAAAAAATGGTTATCAGTTTTTCTCCAGTGATATGGACACGCCCTACTTCAAAAATCTTTCACTGGATACGGGTATTCATAATGCATTACAGTCTGAACAATTCAAACTTCTTTACCAACCACAAATCAATGTTAGTTCAGGCAAAGTGGTTGGCGTCGAAGCCTTACTACGCTGGGAACATCCAAAACATGGTTACATATCGCCCAACGAATTTATTCCTTTTGCAGAAGAAACAGGCCTAATTATAGACATTGACAACTGGGTACTAGAAAAAGCAATCTCTGAAATCAGTCAATGGATGAGAACAGGACTTACAGAGATACGAATGTCCGTTAATATCTCCGCCCGACATCTTGGAGAAGATAACTTTGTTGAAAAAATTACCAGCCAATTAAACAAGTTTGGTGTGCCTGGACAGTGCATCGAAATTGAAATTACAGAAAACGCCATTATGGATGACATGGATGGCGTTATACACAAACTTAAACAACTTCATGCACTGGGTATTAGTATCGCCATTGATGACTTCGGTACTGGCTATTCATCACTCACCTACTTACATAAACTGCCTATTCATACGCTTAAAATAGATCGCACTTTCTTGCAGGATGAGCGTTTTGCAAACAATGACCACACTATCGTAAACACTATTGTAGCCATGGCAAAGGGACTAAATCTTAATGTTGTTGCTGAAGGCATAGAAACCCAGCGTCAGTTAAACTACCTACACAAAATAGGCTGTAACGAAGCACAGGGATTTCTAATCGGCAAGCCCATGGACTCAAATATTATCGAAAAAATATTAAGGCAAAAAACATTTTCCTTGCCCGACACAAGCAAACCAGGCCTTGAGTCACAACGAAACCATCATTAGGTGATAAAACCATATTGGCTGACAACAAATATTTACTGTCAGCCAATATGTAGTTCTTCCATAAAATAACAGACACAATCCTGTCTAATGGCTTCTTCTTTTGTCGTAAACATCGATAATGTGATCGATTTTTTAAATACGAGCCTGTTACTTTCTAGCTCAACATATTCATTAGTAACATCTTCGTTACTTTCACTATTAACAACGATCAGTTTTTCTTTATTTGGATTTACTACCGCAAATTCAGTACCCGGGGCGATACGATGAAAATTTTTATCTTCCAGCTGCTTATTCAAACTAATATCGCCAGGCCGACTACTGCTATCACTTCCAATCGTGATAGTGTCAGGTATCGTTACCCGTGCAACGGTATGATAAAGCGTTAGGTCACTATTACTCTGCGCTGACAGCTCATTCATCTGTAAAACAGAATCCAGATAATCTAGTACATGTTCCTCACCAGACTTATCACCCGATTGACCACACTCCAGTACTATCGACGGACAGAAGTCAGAGAATGCTGACGATTGCACCCCCCTGGGACTAGTGAAATAAACAGCTATGTCACTAAATTTTGAAGCCAGTACAAGTCCGTGTGGGTTGAGAATATTAATACAACCATAATGCGGGTTTTTACCCGTATTATTGTGTATATCAATACTGGCGAATGGTTTTTTCTTTGCCATGATGTGGGTCACTGACTGCATCATATCTTTTTCAGGCGAATCATGGTGGTGACTACCCGGCCAGATACGGTTGTAATCATCCTGATCATCCAGGTGTCGCTTATTCTCTTTAGCCGCAGCGATATTACCAATGAATAATGATATTGTTCTTGGTAACTGTTTTTCCCGGTATCTTTTTAACAGCCGCTGAATTGCATAAAAGCCCGTTGTTTCATTACCATGCAACAATGTAGAAATAAACAATGGTTGAGGATTAGCTCCCTGCAGATGGAACAGGGTGGGCGACTTTAATAACTCATGCAAATCTTCTACCTTTACATCAAGAAAATCATCGGGCAATTGATTCATTTCATTTAACATGTCGTCGTCTCAAAATCCCATTCGTGTACGGGCAATCCTGATTTCTGCCTTTTTAAATAGTTTAGCGTGAGCAAGGCACTATCATCTTGATGCGTATTAAGAAATTCTAACTGCCACTGACTTCCTGTTTTATTTTTTTCTACGCGTTGCTCAATGACAGAGAGATAACGTTGACTATCTTCCTGGTTGACGCCCAATTTATACAAACCTGTTTCAGCTTCATCAAGCAACTTATCAAGAATTATATTTTTTAGTGAAGCAGTTTTATTTCCTGACCATCTACTTTTATGTTTTAAACCCAGTTGTGCTGCACGATAAAAATTGTCTTTAGCATCAGCAAACGGCATGCTGTTCTCAGGCGGTTCATCGAGTGTCGCATAGTAATGCACCAGTCCATAATAAAAGGCAATATTGGCAATGTTATCAATCGTGCTTGGCGCACTCGCACAAACTCGATGCTCAATGCGCAAGTGTGGCGTCTGGTCTGCATCGAAACCTATCAATGGTCTATTCCAGCGCCAGATAGTCCCATTATGCAATTGCATATGTTTAATCTCATCAATGTTCGACTGATAATGTACTGGTAGCAAAATGGGAAAATGATCCAGATTTTCCTGAAAACATTCAAACAGTGAATCACGAATATAATCAGTTCCAAAACTAACTCGATGTACCGGCCCGGAAGCAGCCCCACCATATCCCCCAGTATTCACCGCCTGTTCAAAAACAGGGATACGCGTCTCCTGCCATAAACGACGACCAAATAAACAGGGGGAATTAGCACTGACTGCAACCATTGGTGCTGACAATAAAACAGAGGCATTGTAATAACGTGTAGCCAGGTCCTGAGGAACCTGTATATGAATTTGTAACGAGGTCGCCGCTGCTTCCAGCATGACATCTTTATGCGTCACCTGCAGGTGTTCATCACCATTGATATTTAATTCAATATCAACGCCTTTACGTTGCCTTAATACCTGCTCATTGAGCGCTTTATAACGATCCATCAACGATATATTTTCTATCGTGAGCTCACTATCCTGCAAGGTAGGTAATATTCCAATACCAAGAACATGACTATCGAGTGACTCTGCTGTTACCGAACAATGTCGCCATAATTCATCCAGCTTGCTTTCAAAGCTGGACAATACTTTATTCGATAACAACTCAGGCTCAACATTGAGTTCAACATTAAATCTGGCTAACTCCGGTGATAACAGGGCATTATTCACCCGATTAAGAAATACTTCATTAATGGCCGCCGGTTTACCGGATTGATTTATCAGCCAGGCTTCCAGTTCATAACCGGCCATCAACGGCGATGATGAAAATTGATGATGGTCAAACCATTCTTTAAGCAACTCAGTCTCTTCTCTAAGCCGTGAAACAAACCGCTCATAATCTGCTTTATTAAAATGACTGTACTGTATTTCTTCGCCCATGTGGTTAGTCTAGCCCAAACCACATAAAAATATTATCCATCAGCACATTCTATACAACAGGCACTGGTTGGACTAACTAAAAGCCGACGAACATCAATTTCTTCATCACAGACCACACAACAACCATAATAACCGGATTCAATACGACGCAAAGCAGCTTCTATCTTGACAAGATCATCCTTATGTCGCCTAACGGTTTCCAACGCCATTTGATGTGACTGCATAGCATCCATACGAGACAATCTACCAACCCTGGTTTGATCCAGCTCGACAGGGTCACTGGTTTCCCTGAGAGTCTCTTCCGTCTTCTGCAGCTCCTCTCTTTGCTGAAGAAGAATCTTCTTTATTTTTTTAAGTTCAGCTTCAGTCATTACACATATACTCAAACACCAGCACTTTTAAACCTTTTCCTGGGACAGCTTCACGAAATACATCAGGTGCAGCAATTCTTTCTTTAAAAACACATTCAGCACATTCTTGCGACACTGTATCAAGTAAGAAATCTTCACCAAAATCTGGCGAATTAAGGCAAAGCATTAACAAACTACCCGGATTCATAAACTCAGGAATTCGGCGAATTATTTTTTTATAATCTCGCTCAATATTAACACTACCTTTTTGCAAACTAGGTGGATCACAAATCAATAAATCATAAGGCCCACGTTTTTTTATTCGCGAAAACGACTTAAAGATATCAACACCTTCAAAAGCTACACGTTTAATATCCTGTTGATTGAGTCGATGGTTATCTCGACCCCGACTTAATGCTGCCTTGCTGATATCAATATTGAGCACATGCTCGGCACCACCGGCTATTGCCACAACAGAAAAAGCACAGGTATAGGAAAACAGGTTAAGCACCCGTTTACCTTGCGCATGTTGTCGCACCCAGTCATGACCGTTAACCATATCAAGAAAGAAGCCAGTGTTTTGTGTTGCGCCCAAACGCAGTTGGTATTTAAGTCCTGATTCTTCTACCACTAGCTCGGTGATTTCTTCACCCCATAATATTTCAAAGGGTGACATGTGACGGCAGCGGTATTGAACTTGTATAGAACGACAGTCGGGTAATTGTGATTTTAATAGCTCCGCTATTAAGTCGAGATTGTTTTTGTCTTCTTCTTTGTAGAGGGTGATTAGTGCAACGGGGGGGAGCCAGTCGATGTTGATGTGTTCTAGGCCTTTGTATGCGTGTCCTCGTCCGTGGAATAGGCGGCGGGATTGTTCGATGTCGTTGAGTTTTATAGATTTGAAATCTATTAGTGGTTCGATGGATATGATGGGAGAAGTTAAATCAGTCATAAATTATTTATTCTTATTATTTAGCGCAGTACATTTTAACTTTTGTTCCGCGCTTGCTTGCGCGTGTTACTCTTTTGTCAACAGCAACAAAAGAGTAACCAGAAAAATGCCGCCACCTACAACTTGCCCTACGGGTACCCGAGCCATGAAACTTTGCCAACGGGTCGGTTCAACTCGCATCCATGCTCGACGAACCTCACAATTCATCCCTGAATTGTGACCCTACCAAAGTCACATGGCTCGGCAAGATGTAAGGGAGATTTAAAGACGCTTTTTTATATTGGATTTCATAAAAACATTCAACCCAACCTATGTACTATGTCTGCTTTCGGCGGTGGGTTCAACCTGTCGCTAAACGACAGTATGGAATAAAAGAAGCAATTCTTTGTTTTTTGACTTTATTCCCCCTGTACAACCTGCCTCAGATTTCAACTTTGGTAGCGGCAATTTGCCATGGATGGCAAATTGAGGGCTGCGAGCGGGATTGCGAGTCAGACCGACGCGTTGGCAAAGTTGGAAGCTGAGGCTCGCCCAACAGGGCAGGTTGTAGTGGGGCGAGTTTTTTGGGTTACGTTTTTGTCTCGACACAAAAAGGTAACGCGCGCCAGCAAGCGCGCAACCAAAAGTTATGGTTGGCACGGCAGTGATAAAGACAAAAAAACTAAAAGCTGGATTCCCGCCTCCGCGGGAATGACGACGTAAGTAAAGAGAGCCTAATACTCTCTCATCAACAACGACTTCCCAGTCATCGTCGGCGCCTGCTGCAATCCCATCAACTGCAACACTGTCGGAGCAATCGAACTCAAAGAAGCACCCGGTCTCAAATGCCAGTTCTTTTCATCAATCACCATACAGGGTACAGGATACAAAGTATGTTGTGTGTGTGGCTCCTGCGTTACTGGATCTACCATCTCATCACAATTACCATGATCAGCGGTGAGTACCACTGAATATTCATGTTCGACGGCAGCATCGAGTACACGACCGACTTCTTTATCTAAGGCTTCAACGGCTTCGATAACGGCTTCGCGCACGGCGGTGTGACCGACCATATCACCATTAGCAAAGTTAACCAGAATGAAACTATGTTCACGTTTTTTGATCGCGTCGATAATTGTATCGGCGACTTCTGGTGCGCTCATTTCTGGTTTTTTATCGTAGGTGGACACATCCGGTGAATTAACCATTATGTGGTCTTCACCAGCAAAAGGTTGTTTCTTGCCGCCATTGAAGAAATAAGTAACGTGTGCGTATTTCTCAGTTTCGGCGCAGTGAAGTTGTTTGTAACCTGCACGACTCACTACTGAGGCGACGGTTGACTGTGGCCGTTCTGGTGCATAACCAATCGGTAATAAAAACTCGGGGTCGTATTCTGTTAAGCATGTAACCGTTGCGCCAGAGTAATTGCCGACATCAAATGAATCAAAATCAGCCTGACTTAATGCGGCGGCTAACTGGCGTGGACGGTCGTTACGGAAATTGAAAAAGATAACACTATCACCCGATTCAACAAACTCTGCACCGGCCAGGATGGTTGGTTTAATGAACTCATCGGTCTCATCATGCGCATAAGCGGTTTCTATCGCATAGTGTGCATTTTCCGCATGGATACCTTCATCTCGCACCATGGCTTTCCAGGCTTTTTCTGTTCGATCCCAGCGGTTATCCCTGTCCATCGCATAATAACGACCAGAAATGGTAGCGATACAACCACCGGCATCGTCCAGTGCGTTTTCCAGATCATTCAGATAACCCATAGCTGACATTTGCGCGGTATCACGGCCATCGGTAATCATGTGGACAACGGGTTTGGCTTTGCGATCCATGCACATTTTAATCATAGCCAACAGATGGCCGATATGACTGTGTACACCACCATCGGAAACCAGACCCACTAAATGCACGGGGCGATCCTTGGCATTAGCATCTTCAATCGCTGCAACCAGTGCGGCATTCTCAAAAAATTCGCCACTCTCAATTTCATCATTGATGCGTACCAGATCCTGGCGCATGACTGCACCACAACCTAGCGTCATATGACCCACTTCGGAATTACCCATCTGGCCATCGGGCAAACCGACAGCTTCGCCACAGGCATCTAACGTAGTGTGTGAATGTTTGGAGAAATACTCATCCAGTCTGGGTGTGTTTGCTTCTTGAACCGCATTATTGATGCGGCTGGGGTTAACACCAAAACCATCGAGTATGATTAAAACAGTTGGCCTGCGAGGTACAATTCTGGTTTCGGCCACTATGCTTGTTCCTTTCGTTTTTTGTTGTTTTTCATTGCATCGAATTTTACACTATCGCACCGTTTACATGAAGATGCGGATTTATGATTTATCACTATCTCGATCAAGTTCATCTTCTATTTTTTCCATATTATCGAATATCTTGCCGACTTCCTCTTCACTTTTGAAGCCAGACTCCTCTTCAACAATATCGTATTCAGCGGCATCGGCTTCTGTCTGCGCGATTCTTTCCTTAAGGAAAATTCGCGACATGATAAGCCCCCCCTCAAATAAAAACAGCATTGGCACCGCCAGAAGGGTTTGTGAAATTACGTCCGGGGGCGTAATCAACATACCAACAACAAAAGCAGCGACCACAATATACGGACGCTTTTCAGCCAGGCGTGCCGGTGTGGTGGCTCCAGCAGCAATCAACAGGAATGTAGCAACAGGAATTTCAAAGGCCAGGCCAAAAGCAAAGAATATGGCAATGACAAAATCCAGATACTGACCAATGTCAGTCATCACCTCAACACCCGCCGGGGTCACACCCAAAAAGAAATCGAACAAAATAGGCAGGATAAGAAAATGCGCAAAGGCGATACCACAATAGAACAGCAGTACGCTGGAGGTTAGCAAGGGCATGGCTAAACGTTTTTCATGTTTATACAGGCCAGGAGCAATAAAGCTCCACAACTGATGCAGGGTATGCGGAATAGTGAGCAAAACTGATAATAACAGGGCCAACTTGAGTGGCACTAAAAATGGAGAGGTGACGCCAGTCGCAATCATTGAGGTGCCTTCGGGCATCTGTGCTAACAATGGCTCGGCGGCAAAACTGAATATTTCTTCTGAAAAATAGAATAAAAACAGAAACGCAACAAGAATAACCAACACGATTTGCATTAATCGGTCACGCAACTCGGCAAGATGTTCCATCAAACCTTGTTCAGGAGCACTATCGTTTTGATCTTCCACTTATTTCAATACCTTAAAATTTTATAGCCCGGGTTAACCATATAAGATATGGCGTCAATGCCTTCGTAACTAACAGGCTAACTAACAGTGCTTTATTCTGAATTTTTGATCTGTTGATCACGACTTTCTTCTTCAATAGCCTTTGGCTCACCTTCAGCTAAAGAGGATTCTTCGACAATATTGTGTGTATGCTCATGCGTACCCAGTAAATCATCAGCGCTCATTCTGGATGATTGATCGACCTTCTGCTTCAATTCATTGAGCTGGATTTCCTGATTGTGAATGACACGCTTGAATTCAGAAATATCAAATTCCTGTTCAACTTCACTTTTAACGCCCTCGATATAGCGACGTCCTTTTCCCACCCACAAACCTAGAGTACGTGCAGCACGCGGCAGGCGCTCTGGTCCAATCACCACTAACGCTAAAATCAGGATGAGAAGTATTTCCCAAAAACCAACGTCAAACATAATAATTAAACCCGAATAATGAAACTGGGGTAATTAAACTTTATCCTGATCTTTGGTTTTCACTTCAGCATCAACCACATTGCTGTCATTTTCTTCAATTTTCTCGTTCGCAGTATCACCGCCTTCTTTAATGGCAGTTTTAAAACCCTTTACTGCAGAGCCAATATCACCACCTAGATTGCGTAATTTTTTTGTACCGAACAATAAAATAACAATACCCAGAACAATCACTAACTGCCAAATACTAATACCCATTTCTCTACTCTCTTGTTTTATTTCTCTGTTATATGTTTAGCGCGAAGCCTTCTCATCATGACCCGAAACACCAAAACGCCTGGCCAGTTCCTGCAATACATCCTCTGGCTTTAAATCTTCATTGGCTAACAACACCAGTGTATGAAACCACAGGTCAGCAACTTCATAAACCAGTTTGTCTTTATCACCATCCTTTGCCGCCATTACAGTTTCGGTTGCTTCTTCACCAATTTTTTTCAGTATAGCATCCAAACCCTTGCCATACAGACTGGCAACATAGGACGAATCAGCCCCAGCCGACTTACGCTGCTCCAGAACTTCTGCCAGTTCTCTTAGGATTTGATCACTCATTATTGTTTACCGTATATCTCTTTCGGGTCTTTAATCACACTCTCAACTTCGACCCACTGATCGCCCCGTAGTTGCCGGTAAAAACAGCTTTCGCGCCCTGTATGACAGGCAATACCACCCGCCTGCTTCACTTTTAGCAGGATGACATCTTCGTCACAGTCAAAGTACATATCCAGTACCTGCTGTACATGACCGGATTCTTCACCCTTGTGCCACAGCTTTTGTCGTGAACGTGACCAGTAAACGGCCTGTTTTTTCTCGGCAGTCAGATTCAGTGATTCGCGGTTCATCCAGGCGAACATCAGCACCTTACCCGAGTTTGCATCCTGGGCAATGACCGGGATCAAGCCATCCTCGTTAAATCGTATTTCATCCAGCCATGCTTCTGACATATTGCTATCGCCTGTTACAGGCGCACCTCGATACCCCGATCTGCCATCTTTTGCTTGGCCTCACCAACGGTATACTCAGCAAAATGGAAAATACTGGCGGCCAGCACAGCATCGGCCTTGCCTTCCAGTACCCCTTCAGCCAGGTGATCCAGGTTACCTACACCACCCGATGCAATTACCGGCACTGGTACGGCTTCAGCAATGGCGCGGGTTAATTCCAGATCAAAACCGATCTTGGTGCCATCCCTGTCCATGCTGGTCAGCAAAATCTCACCAGCACCATAGTCAGCCATTTTTACCGCCCATTCAATAGCATCCAGCCCAGTTTCTTTACGGCCACCGTGGGTAAATATTTCCCAGCGATCTGGCTCGCCCTCGGCACTAACTTTCTTGGCATCAATGGCGACCACTATGCATTGCGAGCCAACACGATCCGAGGCTTGTTTAACAAATTCGGGATTAAAAACCGCGGCAGTATTAATCGCCACTTTATCCGCACCAGCATTCAACATGCGCTGCACGTCTTCAACACAGCGGATACCACCACCTACGGTCAATGGAATAAATACTTCTTCAGCGACATGTTCAACCACGTGTACAATGGTTTCACGATCATCAGAACTGGCGGTAATATCCAGAAAGGTGATTTCGTCTGCACCCTCTTTGTCGTAACGTCGAGCCACTTCAACCGGATCACCAGCATCGCGAATATCGACAAACTGAACGCCTTTAACAACACGACCGTTATCAACATCAAGGCAGGGAATAATTCTTTTGGCTAAGGACATGATATTAAGACTGTGAGTCCAGCCATGCCTGACATTCCGCCAGATCAATCGAACCGTCATAAATGGCACGACCCGTAATCGCACCAATAATGCCCTCATCTTCGACCGCACTCAGTGCTTTGATGTCTTCCATATTGGTAATACCACCGGAGGCAATCACGGGAATTCTAACCGCCTGCGCCAGTTTAACGGTGGCTTCAACATTGACACCCTGCATCATGCCATCGCGTGAAATATCGGTATAGACAATGGAGTCAACGCCATCTTCTTCAAAACGCTGTGCCATATCGATAACATCGTGTTTGGATAATTTTGACCAGCCATCCACTGCCACTTTGCCATCTTTGGCATCAAGCCCAACAATGATGTGTGTTGGAAATTCGGCACAGACCTCACTAATAAAGTGCGGTTCATTCACCGCCTTGGTGCCAATAATCACATAGCGTACACCAGCATCGAGATAAGCAGCAATAGTGTCATCATCACGAATACCACCACCGATCTGAATATCTATATCCGGATAAGCGCTGGCAATCTCATTAATTACACCGGCATTTTTTGGCTTACCCGCAAAGGCACCATCGAGGTCAACAATATGCAGACGTTTAGTACCCGCCTCTACCCAACGACCTGCCATCGCCACAGGGTCATCAGAAAAAACTGTACTATCTTCCATTTTGCCCTGACGTAAACGTACGCACTGGCCATCTTTTAAATCAATCGCGGGGATAAGTAACATGAGCTTTTAATACCTTTCTTTTGTACCTAATTTAATTTACTAATCTAGCTTGCCATTCCAGCCTACAAAATTTTCTAACAATTGAAGACCGTCTGCTGCACTTTTCTCTGGATGAAACTGGGTGGCAAAAACATTATCACGAGCAATCGCTGAAACAAAGTTAATGCCAAAATCAGTTTTACCGGCAGCGATGGCTTCATCATCCGGTGACACATAATAACTGTGTACAAAATAAAAGCGGCTATCCTGCTCAACGCCATCCCATATAGGATGCGACTGAACCTGATGTACGCGATTCCAGCCCATGTGCGGAATTTTTAGCCCTTCTTTTTTTGCATCAATCTTTTTGTCATCAAATGCCGTGCCGAAGAAATGCACTTCACCCTCATACAGCCCCATACAATCAACACCTTCATTTTCTTTGCTGTGTGCCAGCAACACCTGCATGCCCATGCAAATACCGAAAAAGGGTTTTTCTCTGGCGGCTTTTAACACGGGTTCGACCAGTCCGCGTTGTTTTAATTCCAGCATGCAATCACGTGCCGCACCCTGACCGGGGAAAACCACATGATCAGCAGCGGCGATATCACCCGGATCAGAAGTCACTTTGACTTTCTGATCCGAACTGGCGACGTGCTCTAAAGCTTTTGATACGGAACGCAGGTTACCCATGCCGTAATCGACAACAGCTATCAACGACATTGGCTTTATAGCGCTCCCTTGGTACTCGGCATAATACCTTCCATACGAGGATCAGCGGTTAGTGCCATACGCACAGCACGACCAAAGGCCTTGAACACGGTCTCTGCAATGTGATGTGAGTTATCACCACTGATATTATCAATGTGCAGGGTCACACCGGCATGGTTGATAAAACCCTGGAAGAACTCGTGCAACAGGTCAGTCTCAAAATCACCCACGCTGGCACGCGGATATTTAACCCTGTGTTCCAGACCAGGACGACCAGAGAAGTCGATCACCACACGCGATAAAGCCTCATCCAGAGGCACATAAGCGTAACCATATCGAACAATACCTTTTTTATCACCGACCGCCTTGGCAATCGCCTGCCCCAGAGTAATACCGATATCTTCCACCGTGTGGTGGGCGTCGATCTCCAGATCACCTTTGGCTTCAATTTCCAGATCAATCAAACCGTGGCGCGCAACCTGGTCGAGCATGTGTTCAAGAAAAGGTACACCTGTATTCAATTTGCATGTGCCGGTACCATCAAGATTCACCTGAACCTTGATCTGGGTTTCCAGCGTATTTCGCTCAACACTTGCCTGACGATCTGTCATTACTATCTCCAATCGAGCCGCAGCTCATCACTTAAACCTGTAACCAGAAGGTTACGGGGCCATCATTTATTAGCTCAACCGCCATATCGGCACCAAACTGACCTGTCTGCACCTGCGGTAATTGCTGGCTCATTATATCAACAACTGCCGCAAATAAATTAGCCCCTTGTTCAGGAGGCGCAGCCGATGAAAAACTGGGGCGTTTGCCCTTACCAGTGTCTGCCACCAGGGTGAATTGCGGCACCAACAGCACTTCTCCTGCAATATCTAGCACACTCAGGTTCATCTTACCGTCATCGTCAGCAAAAACGCGATATTCCAGCAATTTTTTTACCAGTCGCTCCGCCTGATCACGGTCATCAGTCTTTTCTACGCCGATTAACACCATCAAGCCTGAACTTATTTTGGCGATACATTCACCTTCCACCGTCACCGATGCGCGAGTAACACGCTGTAGCAAGCCAATCATACTGTAATATCTCCAAAAAATTATCATGTAGGAATTGTCCTACAGCATACAGCCTAATCCACCGATAGCATGAAATCATGCATTCACCCATAATCCCTACAGGGACAAAGGGAAAGAGTCGTCAAAGGACATAGGGAAATACATAGCTAAGATTTGGATCAGGGATAAGGATTAAGGAAGTATAGATCTAAAGGATTACCCCCAGGGAAAGAGACGGATTAGCTATAGCGCGAGACTCATCACCAATCAAGGAAGGTCCTGGACCTCGGTTTTTACCGAGGTCTTTTTATTTCCGCCATCTAATCATAGCCCTGCAAAATCAAACAATTCTGAATCCGCCAAATGCGAGGGTTTAACGTTAGTCAAACTACGCATAATAATATCACACCGCCCTGGATGTTCTGCCTCCCAATCTTTAATCATCGATTTAATTACTTTACGCTGCATATTTTCCTGTGAACCACATAAATTACAGGGGATGACCGGAAACTGCTGATCATCGGCATAAGTCACAATATCACTTTCTTTACATAAAGCCATTGGCCGAATAACGGTGTGCTTTTTATCATCACTCAATAATTTAGGCGGCATCGACTTTAGCTGGCCATTAAAAAACATATTTAAAAATAGTGTTTCCACCATATCATCTCGATGATGCCCCAGTGCAATTTTAGTTGCCCCTATTTCGTCAGCAAAATTGTACAAAATACCACGGCGCAAACGTGAACATAATCCACAGGTGGTTTTACCCTCAGGTATTTTTTCTTTGACGATACTATAAGTGTCCTGCTCTATGATGTGAAATTCGACACCTAAGCCACGCAGATAATCAGGCAAAATGTGCTCAGGAAAACCAGGCTGCTTCTGATCAAGGTTGACCGCAATCAACTCAAAATCAATCGGCGCTTTTTTCTGTAGCTCCAATAATATATTGAGCATGGTATAACTGTCTTTACCACCAGACATGCAAACCATTATACGGTCGCCTTGCTCAATCATTCCATATTGAACAATGGCCTCGCCAACATCATGTCGTAAACGTTTTTTTATACGTTTAATATCACTAGACATCACCGGTAGCTCTACATTGATAATGGCTTCGTTGTTAGCCACTTTATTCATACAGGGATTTCTCACCCGGTGGTCGAGTTTGAAACAAACGAAAAGACCAAAAATACTGCGATGGACAGACCGCAATTGTTCTTTCTATCGCCTGATTCATTGCCAGTGCATCTTCCACATCGTCACCACTGGCATCTTTGATGGGTGCTAACAAGGTCGTTTTATATTTTTTTTGTTGCGCGTCATAACAACAAATGCAGGGCAACACGACTGCTTTACACGATTTTGACAGACGTCCCAACACCGGTATGGTTGCTTTTTGCACACCAAACAGAGGAACAAAAATAGAACGATCACTACCCAGATCTTCATCTGCCAGATAAACCAGTGGGTCACCCATTCTAGTTGCTCGTACAATGGGACGTAAACCGTCTTCCCTGGGGAAAATCGTACCACCATAACGAACTCGTCGATTAGCTAACAACCAGTCTATTACAGGATTACGCATTGATTTATAGGGACCGTTTGCACCATAGCGCATAGAGATAGAAGCAATAGCAACATCCAGACCAACACTGTGTGACAATAAAATAATAATATTACGATTTTGCTTACGGTAAGTTTCGATTTGCTCAAAACCTTCTATCAATATCATTCGACGCAACATAAAAGCAGGATAAAACCACAATCTTGCATAAAACAACATAGCCCGAATATGCTCAATGAAATGATTTTTTATCATTGCATCAATCTCGATTTCACTTTTATCGGGATAGCATAAGTTTAAATTAACTTTGGCAATATGATAACGTTTCTTATTTTTTGCCGCGACATGAACACCAATAACACGACTCAAAAAAGAGGTTATAAACTCAGGCAGCCAGGCAATAATAAACAGGAGCCCCAGACCCAACCAGAGCAGCCAATGACGTGGATGCAATAATGCAATTTTAAATGCAGGAATGTTACTGCTGACTACATGACTAGCCATTAAATTATTTCCGCCAGAAGGCTGGCATGAACAGCACAAGTAAAGTAAAAATCTCAAGTCGCCCTAGCAACATGGAAAAACATAATACCCATTTATCAAAATCACCCAGACTGGCGTAATTAGCACTGACATCACCCAAACCTGGACCTAAATTATTAATCGTTGCAGCCACAGCAGAAAAAGCTGTAATTTGATCATTGCCCGACAGCATCAGTAACAACATCATCACGACAAAAATGGCGACATAGGCAGCAAAGAACCCCCAGACCGCATTGATCACACGATCAGAAACTGGCTGCCTGCCCAACTTAACCACCACCTGCGCACTAGGGTGAATTAACCGCATCATTTCTCGCTGACCCTGTTTGATCAATAAAAGCACACGGATCACTTTCATGCCACCACCTGTTGAACCCGCACAGCCGCCAATAAAACTGGCAAATACAAGCATCACTGGTACAAACACTGGCCACAATGAAAATTCACTTAAAGTAAAACCCGCAGTAGTCGCTATCGAGACCGTATGAAAAACACCTTGTCGCACAGCCTGGCTAAACTCTGGAACAACCGCGTTTATATACAGATAAAAAACACTAGCCAGTGATATAACGATTAACACTGTCGCATACATTTTAAATTCTGCATCACGCAAGTAATTAATTAAATTAAAGTGCCGCATAGCTGCAAAATGCAGCGCAAAATTAATACCACCTAGAAACATAAAAAGAATCGCAACAAACTCAACCCAGGGATTATTAAAATAACCCAGGCTAGCATCATGGGTTGAAAAACCACCGATAGAAACCGTGGAGAAACTATGACCTATAGCATCAAAAACTGACATGCCCGCCAACCAGTAACCAGCAAAACAGGCTATGGTTAAACCCAGATAAATGTACCAGAGTGCCTTCGCTGTTTCGGCAATGCGTGGTGTCAACTTATTATCTTTGACAGGTCCTGGAGTTTCAGCCCTGTACAACTGCATACCACCAACACCCAGCATTGGCATGACCGCCACAGCCAGAACGATGATACCCATACCACCTAGCCATTGCAGTTCCTGTCGATAAAAAAGAATACTGTGCGGCAAACTATCGAGGCCCGATAAAACTGTTGCACCTGTAGTGGTTAGACCTGACATAGATTCAAATACTGCATCAGTAAAACTAATGGCCAATGAATCGTAAAACATTAATGGCAGGGCACCAGCAACACCGAGTACCGACCAGAATAAAACCACCACCATAAAACCATCACGCAATCGTAAATCACCGCGCTGTTTTCTTACCGGAAGAAAAAGTAGTAGACCAACAACAAATAGCAACAGGAAACTAAAATAGAAAGCTCGACCTGCATCGTCCTGATGGAGCAAATCAATAACTATAGGGGGCAACAATGTTGTACTAAACAACATCAACAGCAGGCCAATCAAACGTTGAATTACAGCAGTGTGCATAATATACGGTTAGATAAAGGTCACTGCAACCTGGAAGAGTTTTTCAACTTCATAAATTTTTCTCTTATCCAGCAAAAATAAAATAAGATGATCTTCTGCCTTGATAACAACATCATGATGAGCCATTAATACTTCATTGCCACGAACAATGGCTCCAATAGTTGCGCCTTCTGGCAGTTCAACCTGATCAATGCGACGACCCACCACTTTTGATGTTTGACTATCACCGTGTGCCACCGCTTCAATAGCCTCTGCAGCACCACGACGCAAAGCATGCACTGCTACCACATCACCACGACGCACATGCGTTAATAGGGCGCCGATAGTAACCTGCTGTGGCGAAATCGCTACATCAATTGATTCCTGATGCTCTATCAAATCAACATAGGCAGGTCGATTGATCAAAGACATCACTTTTCTGGCACCCAGCTCTTTCGCTAACATCGAAGACAGTATATTGGCTTCGTCATCGTTGGTTAAGGAACAGAAAACATCCATCTGATCGATATTTTCTTCCAGCAACAAATCTCTATCCGATGAATCGCCCAGCAAGACAATAGAGGTATTTAATTCGCGACTTAAAAACTGTGCTCTTGATCTGCTGTGCTCCAGTAATTTAACCTGGTATTTGCCTTCTAGTGATTGCGCCAGACGCATACCAATATTGCCACCACCGGCGAGCATAATTCGCTTAAAAGGTTTCTCCTGTCTACGCAGTTCTGCCATGACAGCGCGTATATCTTTACGTGCGGCAATGAAAAAGACCTCATCATCTGCCTCAATAACACGATTACCCTTAGGCACAACACCCTGCCCACGTCGATAAATCGCCGCTACCCGAGCATCAATTCCTGGCATATGTTCACGTAAAGCACTAATTGCATGACCCACCAAAGGCCCACCATAGTATGCTTTAACACCCACCAACTGGGCCTTGCCTTCAGCAAAATCTAACACCTGCAGGGCACCAGGGTATTCAATTAAGCGGTGTACGTAACTGGAAATAATCTGTTCAGGACTAATTAAGACATCTACTGGCACCGCATTATTATTAAATAATTCACGATGCTGTAAATAAGATGCTGATCGAACTCGAGCAATTTTTGTTGGTGTATGGAATAAAGTGTGGGCAACCTGGCAGGCTACCATATTGGTTTCATCGCTGTTAGTCACAGCAATCAACATATCTGCATCTTCGATACCCGCATTTTCCAGCACTCTGGGATTGGAAGCATGACCAGTTACAGTCTGAATATCCAGGCGATCGCGTAAATCATCCAGTAATTCTGTCTTTGTATCGACCAGAGTAATATCATTGGCTTCAGAGGCCAGATTAGCGGCGACAGATGAGCCCACCTGGCCTGCTCCTAATATCAAAATATTCATGTTTTTATTTCACGCAAAAACCGACACAATGTTTCGAATGGACTTCAAGCCCTGTATGGCGCGAAGTTTACGCCCTTCTATATAGAAATACAGCCTATTAAGATTCAGACTTGCTTAGCGCACAAAAATAAAAGCCATCCGCATCATATTCACCCGGCAATAACTGGCGACCATGTTTGCATTCCAGCCCCCATGATTCAGCTGGTTTATTTTCAAACAGGTCTAATTCAACAACATTATTATGCGTTGCTAGTAGATGACTAATCTGTGCTTCGTTTTCCTGACGCAGCACCGAACAGGTAATGTATAAAAGCTTGCCGCCAGGTGCCAGCATCTGCCAGGCCTGTTGCAAAATTTCCTGCTGAACCTTAACCAGTGACTTAATATCTTCTTCCCGGCGCAATGATTTTATATCCGGGTGGCGACGAATCACACCGGTGGATGAACAGGGAGCATCCACCATGATTCGATCAAATAGTTTGCCATGCCACCATTCATCATTACTGGCATCAGCAACGATTAATTCAGCTTCAAGATTCAAACGATCTAAATTTTCTTTGACTCGAAGCATGCGTTTTTCTTCCAACTCAACCGCAACCATTTCAATTTCCGCCTCAAGTTCGAGTACATGGCAGGTTTTACCGCCCGGGGCAGCACACAAATCCAGAACACGTTGACCTTTTTTAACATCCAGTAATCCAGCCGCCAATTGTGCACCGGCATCCTGTATGGAAACTGCGCCCTGAGCAAAACCCGGCAATGAAGTGACATCTACACCCTGTTCTAATTTCAAAGCCTGTTCAGCATGGACATGGGCTGACGAAGGCAGTCCCTGTTCTTCCAATAGGGTTTTATAAACCTCGGTTTTATTTTGCGCGGCATTGACTCGCAGCCATAAAGGTGGACGCTGGTTGTTGGCTTCTAAAATTGCCTGCCAATGATCTGGCCAATCCTGTTTTAATAATGCAATTAACCAGTAAGGGTGCGAGTAATACGCCTCCTGACTGGATTCCATTTTTTTCAGGCAGGTTTCCTGATCACGAATAAAATTACGTAGCACACCATTAATCATACCCCTGGCCCACTGCTTGCCCAGTGCTTTGCTGGTGCTCACCGCCTCATTAACCACAGCATAATCGGGTGTGCTCAACTCAACCAGTTCGTATAAAGCCATCAGCAATAATATTTTTATATCACTTTCTTTATTGCGCAGCGGTTTTTTTAAAAACTGTTTAAGTAGATACTCAAATTTTAAGTGCCAGCGCAATACACCGTTGACCAGTTCCATAGCCAACGCCCGGTCACGACTTTCTAAAACATCAGCAGCCAATTTTGCGACTACTAATGAACGACCTTTTATTAAAACCTGTTGCAATATTTCTAGCGCAACCTGTCTGGCAGAGACATGCTTCTGTTTGTTTTTAGATTGTTTAGCGATGAAATTTACTCCGCGCCAAGTTTCAGGCCTTCCAGATGATGGGCATTGGCAAAGTCAGCAGCAGCCATGGCTTTTTTACCTGAAGGCTGCACCTGCAATAAACGCAACACACCATCACCGGTCGCTACATCAATGCCCTGCTTACCGCAATTTAATACTGTACCAGCAGCAGCATTCGAAGTCTCAGCTAACACTTCAGATTGCCAAACACGTAACACATCCGACTTGTTCTTTTTTTCCCAGGAAGTGAATGCTACTGGCCATGCATTATAAGCATGCACAGCACGATTAATTTCCACTGCCGACAATGACCACTCTATGCTCGCCTCCTGTTTACTCAATTTGCTGGCATAGGTCGCCAGTGCGTCATCCTGTTTCTGTGCTGGCGTTTTACCACGAACAAAATCAGGCAGCATTGCCATCAGCGTTTCTGCACCCATGACCATTAAACGGTCATGCAGGCTGGAACCCGTTTCACCCTCATGAATCGCACATTCCTGCACCGCCAGCATATCACCGGTATCCAGGCCCCTGTCCATTTGCATAATAGTGATACCGGTTTTGTCATCACCCGCCAGGATGGCACGTTGGATGGGAGCGGCACCACGCCAACGTGGCAATAATGAAGCATGTATATTGATGCAGCCCAAACGTGGAATATCCAGGACTGCCTGCGGCAGCAATAAACCATAAGCCGTCACCACCATCAAATCTGGTTTTAATTCACCTAGTACCTTCTGATCTTGTTCAGATTTGAGCGTTTCTGGTTGATACACAGGAATATTATGCTGTAATGCTTTTTGCTTGACCGGTGATGGACGTGGTTCACGACCACGGCCTGCGGGGCGGTCTGGCTGCGTGTAAACCGCCACTACTTTATAACCAGCATCAATCAGTGCCTGCAGTGGTGCAACAGCGAAATCCGGTGTTCCGGCATAAATAATACGAATAGATTCAGACACGGTAATTTTTTCCGCTGTTATATTTTTCTTTGCTCAAAAAAGATAATAAAACCTAAAGCGCCGCATTAAGACGACGTGCTTTCTCCAGTTTTTTTCTCAAACGCTGCTGCTTGAGCGGTGACAGGTAGTCGACAAACAACTTACCCTGAAGATGATCCATCTCATGCTGAATACACATGGCTAACAATCCTGCGGCCTTCAGAGTATACTCACGACCATCACGATCCAGCGCTTTCACTGTAACCAGTTCCGAGCGCCGCACTTTGTCATATATATCAGGCACTGAAAGGCAGCCTTCTTCAGACTCCTCTTCGCCCTCTCGCTCAATAATTTCTGGATTAATCAGACATAAAGGCTGGCTTTTGTCCTCACTGACATCAATCACAATCACCTGCTGATGCGCATTAACCTGGGTTGCCGCCAGGCCAATGCCCGGTGCCTCGTACATGGTTTCAAACATATCATCGACCAATTGACGAACTTGATCATCAATATCTTTTACCAATGCCGCCCTGGTACGTAGACGGTCATCGGGATAACGTAAAATTTTGAGTTGTGCCATATTAATTTCTTCAGATAAGGGCTAGTTTGAGTATTTCTGCTAAAATCATTGAAAACTTACTTAATAAATCGAAGTTTATCAGCTAAACTGTTGAAAACAACGGATAATTTCAGGGAAATACTGGGGCTTAAAATAATAATGAAAACACCCAACTTCTTTACCAAATACCTACGCCTAATTGTAACCTGTATACTGCTGGCTGGCGTATCTGCCTGCTCATCATCAGCCCAGCATAAACCTGAGCAGCCCCAGGCAAATGACATAATACCCGCAGAAACCAGTGATCAACAAGTTGCTGAAGAACCAGTATCAGCCCAAACTGAAGAGGCCGCCCAAAAACACAGCGCCATTCGTATAAGGGAAAGTAGCCCACGTCAATACACCGTGAAAAAAGGTGACACATTATGGGATATTTCCAGTCAATTCCTGAGAGACCCCTGGTACTGGCCTGAAATCTGGCACAAAAATCGTCAGGTTCAAAATCCACATCTAATTTACCCCGGTGACGTACTGACACTTATTTACGTCAATGGACAGCCACAAATTACGGTAGATTCTACAGAACAAGCCCCTGCTACCGTTGATGCCGCGGTAACCGAACAAAAACCCACTCGCACTGTCACCTCTCGCACTATGAAAACAGAGGGTCGTTCTCTACCTGTAGTCAAACTCAGCCCAGCAATACGCAAACAGGGCCTGGATGCCACTGTAATGACTATTCCAGGTGATGCTATTCGCCAGTTCCTGACCAGGCCACGCGTCGTTACGGAAGAAGAACTGGAAGCTGCTCCCTATATCCTGGCCAGCGATGATAACCATTTGATTATGGGGCAGGACAACATTATTTACGTTCGTGGCGAGCTAGATAAGGAACGTGTCCGTTTCACTGTTTTCAGGCCTGGAGAAGAACTAATCGATCCTGAAACTGATGAGGTTTTTGGCTTTGAAGCTATCTATGCCGGTGAAGCCTATATTAAAAAATATGGTGACCCATCTATTGCACAACTTACATCCACAGTACGTGAAGTACTCATCGGTGACCGTTTATTACCCGTTAATAAAGGCAAGATTGACAACATCTATTACCCTCGTGCGCCTGAACATCAGATACAGGGTCAAATTATTTCTTTATTCGACGCCCTGTTTGGCATTGCCAAATTTCAGGTAGCCGTAATTAATCGCGGTAGCCGTGATAGTATCGAAGTGGGGCATCTACTGGAAACACAGGCATCAGGTGATATCGTTGATGACACCTACAGTCTTAGTGACAGCGGTGATATTAAGCTACCGGAGATACGTAGTGGCTTAATGATGATTTTCCGTGTCTTTGACAAAGTCAGTTACGGCCTGATTTTAGAATCAACCCTCCCAATTAATAACCATGACGTTGTTGCAACACCTAAATAAACTCAAACACAAGGAATTACATCGTCAAGGATGAGCGATATTAAAAACTGGCTAATACTACTGCACGCCAATGGACTTGGCGCCGCTAGCTTTCACAAATTACTGAATAACATTGGAGCACCAGAAAAGATTCTGGCCGCCGATGGCTCAAGACTGTCTACCCTGGGCCTGAAGCCACAGACCATTAGTGATATTCAACAAGCCAACCCTGAAGTGATACAGGCAGATATAGAATGGCTTGAATCCGCCGGTAATCACCATATTATCAATCTGCATGACCCGCTATATCCTCCACTACTTAAATCCATTAATCAGCCACCCCCCGTACTCTTTGTGCGTGGCGACCCCGATTATCTACAGCAACCACAATTAGCCATGGTCGGCAGTCGCAACCCAACTGCAGCAGGCAAACGCACTGCCAGCGATTTCGCCAAACATCTTTCAAACTCAGGTATCACTATTACCAGTGGTCTGGCACGAGGTATTGATGGTGCCAGCCACCAGGGCGGCTTGCTGGGTATTGCAGGCACTGTTGCACTGGTGGCGCATGGTTTGGACAT